>ENA-OSIY01000101-OSIY01000101.1-marine-metagenome-genome-assembly--contig:-NODE-101-length-46987-cov-34.229780_pt1 | contig 46987 bp, 56 predicted proteins | sample MGYA00237884_ERZ534233 | MGnify/ENA primary metagenome ERZ534233 (study PRJEB26412, sample SAMN06343840) | marine metagenome | isolation source: estuarine water | place: USA: Columbia River Estuary... | reverse complement strand
AGGTTTACAACAAAGCTTTAACTGCTACAGAGGTGAAACAAAACTACAACGCATACAAAAATAGATTTGATATATAACCTGGAAAATGAAAGGTAATAATTATGGCGAACGAATTTAAAGTAAAAAAGGGTCTCATAGTAGATGGCTCTGGTGGTACAATCCTAGACGTACAAGGTAGCGCAGGACAACTCTTCTCGGTAACAGACAGTCTCACTGGGGACTTGTTTGCGGTATCAGATATATCGGGTATACCAATACTCAACGTAAACTCTAGTGGAGCCGTTGATATAGATGGTACTCTAGCTATTACAGATGATGTTACACTAAGCAGTTTTGGTGCAGGATACTTAAAAACTAATGTAAATGGTGTTATAAGCAATACAGCGACTATACCATGGTCAACAGTATCTACCACGCCCACAACTATTAGCGGCTATGGGATTACTGATGCTTTAGCGATAGGTACAACTTCCACCACGGCACTGGCAGGTGATACTGTAATACCTACATTAGCTTCTTTAGGTGCTTTATCAACTACCGCAAAAGCTGCGGACTCTGAATTATTAGATGGTGTAGACTCAACTAGATTTGTTTATGGTGATAATTCCACAAAAACTGCTGTTGTTACTACTGTAAATTCAGCGCTTCCTTCTGGTTTTTATAATGGTAATAATATTACTGGTAGCCCAACGAGTACTTGGTATACCTATCTTAATATGCGCCATACCAATACTACTAACAATTATGGTAGCCAGATTGCAGTAAGTTTCTATAGTAATGCAGATATGTACGTAAGAACCATTAATAATGGTACTTATACAGGCTGGTCAAAAGTTTATAATGAAGCAAACTTAACTCCCTTAACTCTAGGTACAACTTCTACCACGGCAATGGCGGGTGATACCACGATACCTAGTGGTAATGCTGTTATTGACTGGACTATTGATAATGACAATATTGTTATTCATTCTGGTAATTATACGGATACAGATACATGGATAGCTAACAGCTCCACAGCCGCAGGTTATGTTGCTTCGGGGGCCGGGATGTCTAACAAAGTTTGGAAAACTGATGCTAACGGTGTTCCTGGTTGGGATACTGATAGAGACACAGTGTATACACATCCAACTGATGCTGGTAACAAACATATTCCTACAGGTGGTTCAGCAGGTCAGTTCCTTAAGTATAGTGCAAGCGGTACAGCGACTTGGGCAACGCCTAGTTATACTACTAACACCGATACAGTTTATACTCACCCTACTACTGCGGGTAACAAACACATTCCTTCGGGCGGTTCAGCGGGTGAGTTTTTAAAGTATAGTGCAGACGGTACAGCAACTTGGGCAACCCCTAGTTACATAGCAAATACAAACACAACTTATTCAGCTGGTAGTGGTCTTGATTTGAGTGGTACTACATTTAGTATTGAGTCAGATTTAAGGGACGGTGTCACAAGAATAGGAAAAGACACTAGTAATTATATTGCTATTGGCGCTGATACTAATGTTATTGATTTTCATGTTGGTGGGGTTTGGGTAGCTCGTATGGAGTCTGATGGAGACTTGCACATGAAGGGAGATGTAATTGCATTCTCAGACATATTTAATCCTTAATTATGGCATTACAAAGTAGTGGACAAATAAAAATGTCTGAATTAAACATAGAATTTCAGCTCCAGGAAACTAGAAGACTTAGTCTCAAAGATGCTTCTGATGGAACGGCGTCAACTATAAACACCGCTAATGCTTCTTCAGACCGCCCAGACGGTGCTGCGCCTCACGCTATTAGCGAGTTTTACAGTTATGACCATAGTGCATCTTCAGTTACTGATAGTGATTACTACTGGCTTGGTGATGGTGTTAATGATACATTGAGGTTTACTAATCATAGCAGTACATTGTTTGGTAGTAATGATGACTTTAGTTACAGTGGCTGGTTTCGTGTAGATGAAACTAGTAATCAAATGCAATGGCTAGGTTCTTTTTCTGAAGCATCGCCATCTGGAGCTAACCAAATTTTTATTCAGTATAATGCAACCTCAGCAAGAATGCAGTTGAGATTTAGAAAAGGTGGTGGTGGTAATTTTCATCAAAGGTTCTGGTCTATCTCCTCTACTAACAATTATAATGTAACGGGAGTAAATAGTAACGGATGGAAATCCACGAACAGGGGGAATGTAAATTCAGAAGGTTTTGTTCACTTAGTATTTACCCGCGATAATTCAAACACTGCTTCTTCTGGTATGAACCTATACTGGAATGGAACAAAGCTGCCTGAAAGTATTCAGTTTAATTCCCGTAGTCTGGCAACTTTTAACATACGGAGTGTAGCTATTGGAGATGCTGTTGGTAGTTCACCTAATAATGCTAATGTATTTAAAGGGGGTATAGACCAAGTAAGCGTGTATACCAAGACTTTAACACAGTCAGAGGTAACAGCTTTGTATAACAGTGGTACTCCAATGACTTGTTCTGATGCTGGAGTAACTACCAATTTATTGGCTGAGTACAGATTAGAAAACAACACCACTAATACTAGCGGTACATTCCCTAGCTTGACAAATAGTGGAGGAACATTTACAGCTTACTAATATGAATACATACTATTTAATGACCACTGAGCAGAAAGATGCGGTGGAGGCAGAAGCGTTGTTTCAAGAACCTTATAGCAATATTACTACAGATAGATGGATAGTGGAATGCACGGTTGAAGGGCTAGACTGTATAACCGAATACGCCAATGCTGAAGAGTGTAAAGAATATGTTATAGAAAATTTAAGCGTGTGGGACGACCTATACGGAGTGTAATTGACAATTTGGCGTAATAAGCGGATTTGTATTATATTTGCAATAGTTGAATTCACTAAACAATTTATTATGGCTAAGGCTAAAAAATTATCCACAGACGAACTAGAACAAGTTCGCAAAGCTGTAAACACAGCGAACACTTTCACTGCACAGCTAGGTCAACTAGAGATTCAGAAAGCCCAACTGCTTTCTCAAGCATTAACAGCTCAAGTTCAAGTAACTGAGGAGCAGAAGATTCTTGAGGAGAAATACGGTTCTGTTTCTGTAAACTTAGAGACAGGAGAAATAACTGAAACCACAGAGGAGTAAGACTCGCTTACACCATACTGATTGCTAGGGGGTTACGTTTAACGTACCCCCTTTTTTTATACCTTTGTATCTATGAAAGCGAAGAAAAAAGACTCACGTTTAGAAAGAGCAGGGGTGTCTGGCTATAACAAGCCAAAACGCACACCTAACCACCCTAAAAAGTCTCACATTGTTGTAGCTAAGTCTGGCTCTACGATTAAGACTATTCGCTTTGGCGAGCAGGGGGCATCTACTGCTGGTAAACCTAAGTCTGGAGAATCCGCTAAAATGAAAGCAAAAAGAAAATCATTCAAAGCTCGTCACGGCAGAAACATCGCTAAAGGTGTTTTAAGTGCTGCGTACTGGGCTAACAAAGTAAAGTGGTAAAATGGCAAAAGAGATATCTGAAGATACAGTAGTAGGTCTATCGTTAAAGACAATAGGTGTAATCATAGCAGGAGTTGGTGTTGCTACCTTGGGTTATTTTGACTTACAGGCAGGTATTGATGAGGCTAAGGAACTACCTGTTCCTGTAATCAGTAGAACAGAGTACGACCTAAAGGATGAGCTAATTCGTGAAACCATTATGAATACTCAGTCTGATGTAGAGGATATTAAAAAGCAACTAGATAAAATAGAGGAGCGCCTCTTTGAAATGAAGTAGTATGAAACCATTTTTAACCATTGTATTTATTCTATCATCTCTTTCTTCAACAATAAGAACAGAGGATTACGTTAAGCAATGGGGAGACGGTATAGCAGTAGTTCAATACAATGCTGTATTCAATAAAACTAACAGCGTAAAGAATCTAGCACGAATATCTGATGCTCGTGTATTTAATGCTTGGATTGACGAACATCCAAAGCTTAAAGAGATAGGACGAATCAAGTCTGTCCCTACGGTAGTCTTATATAAAGACGGTGAAGAAATACGCAGATGGGAAGCAGGTATATCAATGAAACTAGAACTCAGCTATAGAGACGTACAGACTTACGTTGATGAGATGACTGGTGCAAATCAATACTAGATGAAGAAGTTAATATTCGTAACACTATTTATGCTGTGTCAACCATTGTATGGTCAAAACGCAGTAAAAGATTTCTTTAAATATTCTACTATTTATACAAGCGGTGTTGCTTCTAACCCGATGTATGCGGAAGAATTTTGGTACACAACGCAAGGTGGTGATTTATTTAACTACACTGAAGAATATTCATTTGACTATACCGCTACATTAGGTATTCGTAAAGTTGCTCGCTACAAGTACGAGAACAGACAAAACCGCTTCTACGATGGGCAGAGAGAACCGACTACAGCTTTATCAGCTACCGTAGGCTCTGTAAAAGGATTTGAGTATTTAGCTCAGTACGACTTAGGTAGACAACAAGGAAGACAGTACAACAATCAAAGATATTTTCTTAGATATCTAGGTCAAAACTTTATGTTTAAAGGAGAATACCGCTTTAATGGTCTATCTTGTTTAGATTACTCGCAGATAGAATCGAGGCTAAGACTACACATAGGGGAGTTAGACTTCTCAGCGGGTGTTGCAGGTCGTTTACACAAGCCATACGGTTACAACCCTATAGCTGACTTCTTAGCGCACAATCCTTGGTGGGATTTAGTGCGTAATATGGGATACGAAGATATCTACTATGGCATTGACTATGATAACGATGACGTGGTAGATAACTTTGATTGGTACTGGAATGACCCTAACGGAGAAAGAGTAGCGGATACTGATGAAGACTTCCGTAGATATATTTATCCCGGCGTAGTAAACGAATTCAACAGACTCAGCATAGACAGTGTGGGGGTTATTCAATCTGTATCTGCAATACTAGGTGTAGACTATTATCATTACACGGATAACTTTTGGATACACACTTGGTTCAATATTCTCCCTTATCATTTACACATTGGAGACAAAGAAGAGTTTTCTTACAGTAACTACGTAGATGGAAACCAGTGGATTGACCACTCTGGTGGGCTTGTGTTAGGATGGAAAATTGGTAAGAACTGGGGCGTATTCACGGAGTCAGAGTATATGAGATACTGGGACAAAAACATATTCAGTGTAAGGGCAGGTTTGAATTATCAGTTTAGATAATTACTACCTTAGCGGTTCGTTTTTTTACTAACCCTTACAACAAATAATATGAGCGACAGTTTCTCAGATTTCGTCAACGAATTAGAAACAGCAGAACAGCCCGTCTGTTCAATGGAAAATCCCGAAGATTGCGAAGCCTGTGGCAGTTAAATAGAGACTATGAGTAGCGCTAAAAAATCAAACCCAGCAAAATGGAAACGCATTGTAGCAGCAGTAAAGGCTGGTACTAAAGGTGGTCGCGCGGGTCAATGGAGCGCTCGTAAAGCACAAATCGCAACAGCTAGATACAAGAAATCTGGTGGTGGCTATAAAGGAGCTAAAAAGAAGTCCAACAGTCTAAGCAAATGGAGTAAGCAAAAATGGAGAACCTCAGACGGAAAACCGTCTAAAGGGAAGAAGCGTTACTTACCAGATGCGGCATGGAGGTCACTAAGCGCAGCAGAGAAAAGAGCTACAAATAGAGCTAAAGCAAAAGGCAACAAGAAGGGTAAGCAATTCGTTAAGCAACCCAAAAGCATCGCAAAAAAAGTAAGACGATACAGAAAGTAACTTAACAATTTGATTATTAGAGGGGTACACGAAAGTGTGTCCCTTTTTTGTTTAATTTTGTTCTATAATTCAATTTAGTAAACAATGAGTGATTTAAACAAAGACTTAGAAGGTTTAGTAGGGGATATGGGTATGTCTGTATCTGACAGCATTCCTGATACTACCCCAGAGCAACCTACAGAACAGCCAGAGGAAACTCCGGTGCAATCTGTGCAAGATGAGCCAATAACAGAAGTTGAATCGGCTCAAGAAGAACAACAGCAAGAGGCGGCTGTAGAAACACAGCCACAAAGTTCTTTAGAAGAAGACGACATCTCGGAAGAGGAAATGGAAGCAGCTATGCTTGATTACTTAAGCGAAAGACTTGGTAAGCGGGTAAGCAGTTTTGATGAAATCGGAGGAGTTGAAGATACGTCTGTTGAGATTGATGAGCGAGTTGCAGCAATCAATGAATTTGTTCGTCAGACAGGTCGAGACCCACAAGACTGGTTTACCTATCAATCTATGAATCCATCCGAAATGGATGATGCTAGTGCGGTAAAAACACAGTTGCGTAATCAGTACAAAGACCTGTCTAATGACGATTTAGATTTATTACTCGGAAGCAAGTACAAATTGGACGCAGAACTGTACGACGAATCCGAGGTTAGATTATCGCAAATACAGCTTAAAATTGACGCAGACAAAGCAAGACAAGAGATTGAAGCTTTACGCTCCTCTTATGCAGCTCCAGAACGAAAGGAACTGGATGAGTCGAGTATCATAAATGAAGAATGGCTGGGAGATATGTCTGCCGAAGTCGATGCACTAGATGGCATTGAGTTCGAGTTAGGAAAAGACGCATCATTCACATTCGGACTTGAAGATAACTACAAGTCTCAGCTCAGGTCTAAAAATGAGAACATTGAGGATTTTTTCTCTAGCTACGTCTCAGAAGAAGGTCAGTGGGACTTCGAAAAGTGGAACATGCATCAAACGGTTGTGGACAATATCGAAACGATAGTGAAAACTGCCTATCAGCAAGGACTTGGAGAAGGACAGCGTAATTTGGTTGACAAGGCTGCTAACGTGCAGTACAATGAACCTAATCAAACTGGAAACACTGGTGATTCATCTGGGCCAAGCATAGAAGAACAAGTTCGTCAGGCTCTCGGAATGAATGACAACGGATTAACGTTTAAGATTTAAAAAAAAAGATTATGGCCGTTCAAGGTAACGTAACGTACGGAAACGCTGGCAGCAACCTTGCTGCTAATCAGTTTGACGTACAAAGATTAGATTCAGCGAAATACATTTCGCTTTATGATTTGGTTAACAAACCAGACAACCGTGATGCTCTTATTAAGACATACGGAAATCAAGGAATCACAGGATTCTTACAATTAGTTGGCGCGACAAAAGCTGTTGCAACAAACGACGAAGTACAGTACTGGGAAGAAGAGCGTCTGCACAAAATGCAGAAAGGTGCGTTTACAGCGGTTGCTTCTGCTCAAACATCCAACGCTTCTGCTACATTCACAGTAGATACCTCTGAGCACGGAACTAACATCTTGCGTGTTGGTGATGTAGTATTACTAGCCGGTTCTTACCGTGGCTACGTTAGTGGAGTTACAGACGCAACTGACCCAGTAGTTACTATCAAGTCTTTAGACGGTAAGCTTCCTATTATCACAGCTGCTGCTTTAACTAGCTTGACTCAGGAACTGCCTATCGTAGGTAACTTGTACGCACAAGGCTCTGACCAACCAGACAGCTTCTTCGAAAGTGGTGTAACCAGACGTGTTAACAAGTTTAACATCATGAAAGAGGTTTACTCTGTAACTGGTTCACAAGCTACCAACATCGGTTGGATTAACTTGGGTAACGGTGACTACCGCTGGTACTTGAAGTCTGAGGCTGATACTCGTCAGCGCTTCATGGACAAGCGTGAAATGATGATGTTGTTGAGCCAGAATGTATCAAACACTGGTATCTCTGACATCGACGGTTCTGAAGGTTACTTCGCTGCAATCGAAGACCGTGGTATGGTTCAGTCTGGTCTTATTGATAGCATCACAGAAGTTGATGACATCGTTAAGGTATTCGACAAGGAGGGTGCTGCATCTGAGTACGCTCTTTACGTAAACCGTGCACAAGATTTAGCTATCGACGATATGTTGGCTGCTGGTCAATTGCTTGCCGGAACTACTGCTACAACTCTCGGTGCTGCTGCATTCGGTAGCTTCAGCAACAGTGCGGAAACTGCAATCAACTTAGGATTCCGTTCTTTCGCTCGTGGTGGTTACACTTTCCACAAGCATGACTGGAAACTATTGAACGACCCAACATTGTTGGCTGGTTCAGATTTCGTTGGTGCAGCTGTACCTATGTCTCAAGTAGCTGATGCTAAAACTGGTGAAAAAGCACCAGCTTTGGAGATGAACTACAAGGCAGCTAACGGCTACTCTCGTGAAATGGAGCACTGGATGATTGGTTCTGTATTAGGAGCGTCTAACGCAACTAAGGATAACGTAGAATTCCACTACCGCTCTGAAGCAAACTTAGTTACTCGTGCGGCTAACCGTCACTTGTTGATTAAGAAGTAAGCTTAATATCTTGAAGGGAGGGGTTCGCCCCTCTCTTCTTTTTTAATTCTATTTAATACATAATAAAATGGCAAACACTGCTAACAAGACGGCTCCAAAAGCCGCACCCAAAGCTGCACCTAAAGCAGCTAGTAAAAAAACAATAGTTAAGAGAGACCTTAACGATTCCAAAGAATCAAAAGTGTACACCATGCTAACAGGCGGGGGTATATGGTTCAAACTCAAGCAACGTAATATCACTGTTTTTGACGAGAATACACAGTCTGTACGGCAGCTTCGTTATTCACCTAATGAAATGTCTGTATGGGTAGATGAGCAGGGAGAGAATATTATACGCGAGCAAATTATTTTTGAAAATAAGAACTTACTAGTCTCGTACACCAAGCCCAATCTAGTCAAGTACCTAAGTCTACACCCTGATAACATGGCTAACGGAGGAAAGCATTTCTCCCTCGTGAATACGGAGAACGACGCTGAGGTAGAGGTAGAGAGAGAATTTGCAACCTTCGACGCTGTTGCTCTGGTTCGTGAGAAGTCTATTGATGAGCTGTTGCCTGTGGCTATGTACCTAGGTATCAACACTAATCAGAAGAACATGGAGATTAAGCGAGAGCTGCTTGTTTCGGCTAAGTCTAATCCAGCCAGCTTTATACAAATGTTCGACAACCCGCAGGTTAAGACTAGAAGCACTATTATGAGTGCTATAGATTTCCAGATTCTTAGAAACGACCCAGACGGGTTAAAGTGGTACGACACAGGAAAACTTATTGTCTCTACACCAGCAGGACAGGATACTGTAGATACAGCTACTAGATACTGCCTTACCGAAAAAGGAGCTATTCTTTTCGAAGAAATAGAAAGGCAGCTTTCTAAAATATAAGCTAAGTTATAAGCTACTGTATATGAAGGGGTTGTAGAAATGCAGCCCCTTCTTTTTTGTATCTTTGTGTATAGAACAGAATTATTATGGCATCTGTAAACGAAGTTTATTCAGCATTAAAGAATCTGGCAAACAAAGATGAGCGTGGCTTTATAACACCAAAGGTGTTTAACACGTTCACTACGATTGCTCAGAACAAGATATTTAACGACCTATTCAACGAGATGACTAAGGCGCAAACATTACGCGCTAGAAACATTGACGCTAAAACATATTTGTCGTTCAACAAGAGACTAGAGGAAGACTTGTCTTACTTTTCTAAGGAGAGCTTAGCTAGTCAGTCTAACGGGGTTTTTAGTAAACCAGAGGACTTATCAAGAGTAATATCAATGAAAACACACGGGGCGTATGTATTTGGTAGCTCTACATCAACTCCTATTGATGTTATTTACGATGAATCTAAGATTGAGTATATTTTGCAGTCTGATTTATCTGCACCCTCTGCATCACATCCTGTCGCTATTGTGGGGGAAAACATCGAAGTTTTTCCAACAAGTATAAAAAAGATTAAAGTAAGATACTACAAGTATCCAGAAGGTAGAAACGTTAGCACAGCAGCTAGAACTGCCTTGTCTCCCAGGTACAACGCTACAAGCTTAGGGGCTTCAAATGAAGTTTTTGACCCAACGACATCTGTTGATTTCGAGCTTCCAGACCACTATGTACCTCAGCTTGTATTAGAGATTGGAAAAATGATTGGCGTGAATCTACGCGACCAAGATGTACTTGCTTATACAACAGGGGAGTCACAACAACAAAAGCAGTAACAGATGGCAAGAGATACAGTATCAGTAGACCAAATAGTAAACGACTTCATCTTGACATCAGATGGGGACGATTACGTAAACAATGCAAACGGAGTTGTAGTGCGAAACTACGCTCTAAGAGGCATACGTGAAATGGGTTTTGATATTCAAAAGAGAATACAATCCCTAAAGCTAACTGTTAATACAGATAACGACACTGTAGAGCTTCCAGATGACTTCGTGGATTACACTAAGATTGGAGTTGTAGGTGGCGATGGTCTTATATACGTTTTTGCTGAAAACAAGAACCAGTCTGCTCCAATGAAGTACAAGACTGATTCAGCGGGAAATAACCTAGACTCTGACGGAGATGGGGTTTTTGACCGAGTTGATGCCAAGTCTACCGGTGGAGCAAGAGCTTCTCTATCTGATTACGAAAGCTACTCTTTTAGAAACTTCTTGTACGAGGGTAACGTAGGTAGAGCTTACGGAATTGGCGGTGGCAAATACTCTGGTGAATTTAGAATAAACTACGAGCAAAACAGAATAGAGCTTTACTCTACGGCGGGTTACTCTGAGCTTGTTGTTGAGTACATTGCAGACGAGGCTCGTAGCAAAAACCCAAGCATACATGTATATGCTGAGAATGCGCTCCGTTCATATGTTTACTACAGACTAGTAGAAAGAAAATCCAACGTGCCTGCGTCAGAGAAAATGAGAGCAAGGCAAGAGTATTACAATGAACGCAGACTAGCAAATGCACGCCTCAAGTCGTTTACTAAAGAGGAAGCGTTAAAGACTATTAGAAAGAACTTCAAGCAAAGCCCTAAAGGTTAATCTATGGCTATTGACAAACTTATACCTCAGTACCTAAACTCAGATACTGACCAGAAACTTGTAAAGTCTGTTGAAATGACAGACAACCTCAATGTGCGCGTGTCTAACGATGCGGAAGGTACGGAAGGGGTAATAAAGAATGTCAAAGGAACAGATGTTGTAGGGCGAAAAACAGCTGCTGACGAGTATCCCGCTGGAGAAAATCGAGTTATAGGAGCTGCGTCTAACGAATCCAACAAAGAGATTCTGTTCTTGCTGTGGAACGAAAATGACGACCACGGCATATACAGACTAGATACCACTAGCGGCAGATACAGCAAGCTTCTTCAGGACAGCGTATTGAATTTTAAGAAATACAATCACGTAAGCTGTAATACCGTAGTGAACGAAGAAGGGGAGACTCTTTTCTACTGGACTGACGGATTCAACCCTCCAATGAAGGTGAATATAAACAGGTTGATTAAATCAAGCTATCCCTCATCTTTTTATAACGGAACTGACTACGAAAAATTACTGTCTTTAACGGTAGCTAAGCAGCCGCCACTAAAAGCACCGTCTTTTAACTTCGTCAATAATCCAGATATATCCAAAAACAATCTGTACGAAAAAAGCTTTCAGTTTGCGTACAGATACAAGTACAACGATGGCGAACTTTCTGCGCTTTCTCCGTACTCTCCATTAACAGCTTCTTCTTCTCAGTTTCAGGACGGACTAATACTGAAGTCAACGAGAGATTTTTTTAATCAGTTAGATATTTTTGTTAGAAATACTGTAGCTGATGTAGATGAGATAATTCTATATGCTAAGAACTCAACGCTGGAAACGTTTTACGAGGTAGGAAAGGTAAAAAACAACAATACATCTAATCCAACTACAATTAGTTTTACTGACGATAAGATATCTGCTGCCCTATCCGAAAACGATGTAAATAAAAATTACGATAACGTTCCTCAAACAGCTAAAGCTCAAGCTATTGTAAGCAATAGACTGATGTACGGAAACTACAAAGAGGGGTATGAGAACACTGAGCTGGATGTAAATCTAAGCCCTGTTCATCACGAAGCGGAGAACATATATAAAATCACTGTTTCGCACGACAACTTAAGCGATATAGTAAATCAGAACGATGCGTTTCCAGAGTTTAATATAGACTTCTCGGAAGTACCAGCATCTATAAGCACCAACGAAAGAGTTTTCTTGGAGTTTAGTATTGTAGCGGACAGATTAACCGTAGGCGAGAAGGGGCTATTCGGTGTATACGGCGAACTTGAGGTAGATATAGTTCATCCAGACAACGACACTATAGAAAACCTTACATTAAGAGCAGGTAACAACGCTACAATAAAGCTGTCGCCACAGGGTATTGTTGTTTCTAAGATGTTTAGCTTCACCCAGTCTATAACAAGAGCTGATTTCATAGATGTCGTGTCATCTTACCTAGCCTCTAATTATTTCGATTCTATTGTAAGTGCTCCGGACAAGTCCTACAACTACGCAACCATAAACGCGGTAAAGAACGGAGGTATTTACGATAATGAATCAGCAAAAACATGGTACTCAGGGGTGTCTTTTTATACGTTTACTGAAGAGTCTAAGACCACAACTTCCCTAACAATTGCTTTAAGGTTCTCTGGTGCTGAAATATTCATAAAGGAACTCGAGGTCAAGGGAGGCAACTGGTTCACAAATATATGGACTGGATTTAAACCCGTTGATGTGGTTAATTCTAGCTCTCTTGTAATCGGTGGTCAGACCAACTACAACAAGTTCTCTTCCAATGCTGACGCGAGGGAAACTGGAAACGCGAGATACAGGGACACCATCGTAGCAGGGAACGCTTCTTTCGGAGGAAAAACAACTGGTTCTAAAACATTTAAATCTGGCTCCAATCATTCTTTTGGAGTGGTCTACCTGGATGACAGGGGACGCTCTAGCGGTGTGAATAAAATCAACGATGTTTTTGTAGACAACGTTTCGGAAAGAGACTACAAGGGGAGAACAGAAATAGACATAAGAGTAAAAAACAAAGCACCTTTCTGGGCTAAGAAATGGATGCCAGTTTACGCTGGAAACTCTTCATTCACTGACTACTTACAATACACAACCGGAGAGGCCTACACTAATTACGAATCAAAAGAAGTACAGGGGTCTTCTCTAGGGGAACGAATCTTTGTGTCGATGTCTACGCTAGAGGGTTCTGAAACCTCGTTTAAAGAGCAGACTGGAGCAGACTTAGAGTACAAGTACTTTAAGGGTGATGCGCTAAGAATATTAAGATACAAAAACAAAAGCGGAACAACTGTATATCCATCTGATTACGTATTTAATGTTGTTGATTACAAGTATTTTTCAGAGGATGAGGCTAAGCTTTTCCTTAACAGGACAGGTAACAGTACCTCAGCTGGATGGTTTCTTATACTCGAGTCGGAAGAACACGAAGGTTTTTCTTCTAATGATGTTTCCGCAAACTCAGACCTGTGGTCTTCTGAGACAGTTGTAGAGATACATAAACCCGCAAAAGTTGTGTTGGAAAAAGTTTATTACGGATTGGGAAAAACCTATGATGTGGTAAATAGAAGACACGAAGGAGATAGAGACATCTATAATCAGCCTTCAGCTACAGTAACTATAGATTCAGGTGGCACAGCCACATCCGCTGACAGGTTATACGTGGGAGACACACTAGTAGTAGGCAGTACCACTATCATCATATCTAAAGTATCTGTAGAGCTTGACGGAACATACACCTACCAGTACACTGGTTCAGTTGCATCTCAAGCCCAGGCATCCTACTTAATAGGCAACTTCCAAAACGGCGTAGCTACTATAAGCCAAGGGGATGGGTATCACAGAGTGAGAAAGATAAGAATCTCTGATGACTACAACTACAGCGACTTAACAAAAAAGCTAAAAGAAAACAGGTTCGCATATTCTGGAGCGTATGTAGAAGACCGCTCTATCAGCGATTTCTTTAGCTCTAAAACATACACCAAGGGTAAGCCATACGCGTATATACCCGATTCAAAAACGATACACCGAAGGTCTTCTATAACTTATTCAGACCCGTTTGTAATTGACTCTGACACGCTTAACTTAAGCTCGTTTAACCTGTCTTTAACTAACTGGATGGACTTAGCTGTAGACTACGGACAAGTGCATTCCTTAGTGAACAGGGGGGACTCCCTTACCGTAATACAAGAGAGCAAGGCTTCTCAGATTACTGTAAACAGGAATGTCATAGAATACGCTAACGGAGACAAAGGTGTTTCTATATCCACAAATGTCCTTGGTGCTGCGTCTTATTATGCAGGAGACTTCGGAACATCTAACCCAGAATCAGTAGTTGAAAGATTTGGAGTTGTTTACTACGCAGATGTAAAGGCAGGAAAGATAATCAGACTGTCTACAGATGGTATAACGCCTATCAGCGACAAGGGAGTCGAGAGCTTCATTGAAGGTAAGTTCAAGTCTCTTCTATCTGTATCAGACAGGGTAAGAGTTGTAGGTGGATTTGATGCAGACAACAACGAGTACCTTATAAGCGTAGAGCCTGTATACAACTCTACTCTAGAGATTGGCTCAGACACTAACCCTGTTCCAGTGGACGCAACTGGCGAGTTTACTGTAAACGGAATCACATTTACCTCTAGTACAGTTATCTGGAACGGATGGGGCAACATATGGAACACGTATTGTGGAAACTGGGAAGATGTAGGTAACGGTGTGGTGTACGTTGATTCTGTGTTCAATCCTTTAAGCATACTGGTGGATTCGTCTTACCTAGGCAGTACTGCAACGATAAACATACTCGTAACAAACAGTACTTATGGATTCAGCGCAATAGCAACATTAAACCTTTCTACAGGCGTTATAACAATGCCAGCTACAACATGTGAGGGCGAGCAAATAACTATTGGAACCCCGGTAGCTAAAGATAGTGGCTTTACAATAGCGTACAAGCACAGAGCGGGAGTATGGGGAAGCAAATACAGCTTCGTGCCCACGATGTATGCTGATATAAATAATGAGCTGTACAGCTTTTATGACACTAGCTCTGGGACAATGTGGAAACACAATGTGAACGACACTAGAAACAATTTTTACGGCACTCAATACGATTCTATGATAGAGGTTGTTTCGAATAGAAATCCTTCTATGATTAAGGTTTTTGAGTCTATAGCTGTAGAGGGTAATGGAACCTGGAGCTCAACATTAAAAACATCCGAGCAGTCTACTACTGTAGGTATTTCAGACTTTGATATAAGAGAGGGGCACAGATACGCTATGGTTCCGAGAGATACAGAGGGCTCAACAGAGCATCAAATATATATAGGAAAAGTAGACTCGATTTCATCAGACAAGGTTACGTTCACCACACCTGTAAACAGACTACCTTTTGTTGTTGGGGATATTTTAAGGAGAGCTTCTGGAGCTTCTCTTATCGCAACTGGAATGCAGATAGACTCTATAACAGACAGAAAAACGATTCAGTGTACTACAGCTATATCTAATATATCTACTGGAGACAACGTATTTGTAGAGCATTCATCTAGAGTTGATGGAGACCCTATGAGAGATGTTTTTCTGAAGATTAAATTAACCAGTACAGACACAACTGCTTTTGAAGTTCACGCCGTATCGCTAAGCTTTGACAGGTCAATGCTACACAACGATAGAGTCAACTAAAAACGCTAAATTTGCAATATGCGCTCAAAAAGAAATAAACCAAAAAAATTCGTAGGTGGGGGAATGATAGCACTTCAAGCCGGTCTAGCCGGTGTGCAATACCTGCACGGCATGAGTCAGCGTAACAAAGCGCAGACCGAGTACGAAAAAATTAAATCAGTAGCACCATCTCTTGATACTCCTTCGCAGTATTACGAAAACTACAAGAACGCTTATGATACCGCTCTTGCTCAGATGGAAACAGATGCTATAAACAGAGCTTATACAACTTCTTTATCTGCACTACAGTCTTCTGGAGGTCGCGCAGTAGTAGGTGGACTCGGAGCTATAAACCAACAAAGAACTAACGCTCAGAATCAGATGATGCAACAAGAGCGTCAAATGAGATTGATGGCTGGTCGCGACTTAGCAGGCGCGGAAGAAAACGAGTTGTCAAGAAAGGTAGAGCAGTCAAGACTGGATATGGCTCAAGCGGACGCATCGTTCCAAGCTGGTACTCAGAATATGGGTAGAGCTGTTAGCGGCGCTGCAGAAAACATAGCGTACACAATGTTGGCTCAAGACATGTACGGTACAGGCGGCGGTAAAGACCGAAAAGACAATAATACAGGTACAGAAGCTCCCTACGATGAACGTGATTTTGAGCCAGGAGGCTCTCAATATGGCTCTGGTTTAAAAATCAACCTTCCTAATTGGGCTAAAAAAGCGTACTCGAAATATTTCGAAACAGGTGGCATGGTCACTCCAGGAGAGTTTAGTCATAAAAGCAACCCTATAGACATCGTAAAAGACGGTGAAAAAATAGGTGAAGCTACTGGAAACGAGGTTATCTTGAATCCAGAACAACAAAGGCAAATAGCAAACCAAAGCGATTACGCTCGTAAGCTATTTAAGCAGTTCGCTAAAAACGCTAAAAAGAAATAAGATGCTTGATAAAATGATTAGCAAGCAGGTATTCGAGCAGCCAGAATTAGGTAAGCTCATATTTGCTCAAGCTCAACAAGAGGTAGGTAAAAGAGAAAAAGTAGGAGACGAGTTAAAAAACACCGTAGCCGCTGCTGCAGCAGTAAGAGGTTTTATGCCTGCTAAAAACACGCAAGTAGCTGAGGCTCAGGTTAATGCAATGAGAGACGCCTACGTTTCTTACCGAAGAAGTGGTAGTCAAGCAGACCTAGACCTTTACACAAATGTTAAAAACGATTTACTAAGCAACTTAGCTGTTGGCAAAGCTCGTTACGACAATGCTGCGTCTGCAAGACAGAAGGCATACGAAGACGGATTCGCAGGAGTTCTAGGCGGTAGAGAAAACGTTGACGGACAGTGGAGTAATGTAATGGAGTCCAAGTTTGAATCTGTACAGTACGATAATAGCGGTAATCTACTAGTGTCTGAAAACGGACAAGCAGCCCCGTGGCAGTCAACAGCTTACTCAGATGTAAAGAACATAAATCCAGGTGTATCCGATTATGTGCTTCAGAGAGAGTCAGAGGTACCCACACTTGCTATACCGTCAGAAGCATCTGCTAACTACAGAAACCTTTTAAACGTAGAGGACGACGACAGCTGGGAAGACGTATCAAAAAGACTTTACGGTCAGATGAACATAGACAAGGACAGCAGAGAATACAGAGAAGCTGCTGCCATATACTACTATAGAGACGTTTTAAAAAGAGCCAAGGACAATAGACAGTTATCTCCTTCTGAAAAGCGCGATGCGATAGAAACATACGCTAATAGCGAGAAAGGATTTGAGGCAGCTTGGAGAGCGTACACCTCTGACATATCCAACAGACTAGAAAAAGAGTACGGAAGAGACCCTGACGGTGATGGCGATTACTTTAAGAACCTAAACGCTGAGCAAAAGAAGATATTAGACAGGCCTTTGAATATGCATAAGCGTACTCAAATGATGCTACCTAATGGTCAGACAGCTGACTTAGACCAGTACAGCATGGATTTAAAAGCTCTAGATATATCGTACGATAAAGCAGAGGGTCAAAAAGTAAAAGACGTCTACTTTAATGCCGACGGAACGCTTGACCATTTCGTGATAAGAGTCCCTGCAAAAAAGATTGCAGACGGTACTATGATGAACGTGCTAGACTTAGACGAAATAACAATTGATGGTAAGGCTGTAGATGGTAAAAACCTCACTGATGCCGAGAAAATAGCGGCATGGGCTGATTTAACTAAAACTCAAGCTGCGCAGAAAAAATACGTTACCATCAGAATCTATGACCCTAGAGAAATGGCTAACACCTTGGGAGAAACTGTAACAGGGATAATTCAGCAAAAAGTTCTCTCTACAACAGGTGCGCAAGCTGCTAGAAAAATAGAGTCTGAAGAGGGATATGGAAGCACAGTTGCTTCTGGAATACCGATGACTGACTAAACTACTGCTTTTCAGTTGGTTGGCCATTATTTTGTAAATTTGCTTGATACATAAGATACGTATGTCACAATCTAACAACATGGGCGACAACAGGCCTAAATACATCTACAATACATCAACAAATAAATATGGTGATGGAGATGCATCGTTAGGGCCTAACGGAACTAAACGAAGAAGCATAAGCAAGGCAGACTACGACACGATACTTGCGTCATTAGAAAAAAGCAAGGCAAGTGACGGTAAGCTCGGAGCGTATCTTTCGTCTCAAGGAATGGATGATTCCGATATAGAGTCACTGCTAGCAGAACGTAAAAAAAAAAGTACAGGTTCAGGTTCTTCGGTTTCGACTGGGTACTTACAGTTTCCAGAAACAGAAAAGCTTCTCGCGGGTGACGCAAAGGGCAATATAAAGCGCACACAGCAAGGAATTCAGTATGATATCCAGAATAACGAGGATAACAAGGCTGTAATAGAAAAGGCATCCTACAATTCATTTATACAGTTTGAGGAAAACAACAAGGATATTCTTGGTGATTCTGAGTACGACAGTCCTAATCAAATGTTCGAGATACTCGTGGACAAGGATGATGAGTACCTCAAGGAAATAGAGCCATTCCAAAACCTTATAAACAGGGTAGACCTGGACATAGCTGAAGAGCTCGGTGTAAAGGACGCTTACGAAAGCGGAATGAAATCCAGAGGCTCGAAGAGAAAGTTAACGGATTCTTGGGCGCCATTTTCTGCTGCTGCTGCATCAAGAATAAAGCTTTCAAAAGAAGAAACGAGCGCCATACAAGCTGTAAACAACGCTATAAAAGAAAGAGGAATACCCTTTGCAACTGAGTACGACACAGACGACCCAGCTCAGAAGTCGTCAGAGATAAGAGACAAGTACAGAGCTAAGTACGGGTCTGATTTCAGTAAGCTGTTTCAAGGGAATTTTAAATCTGCCATACCAAATAAATACGCTCAAGACGAGTTCTTTTTAAAGAAGGTTGAAGACTATATGCATATGCAGAATAGCTCTGTAGACCTTAACGGTGATGGAAGAATATACCAGAGGGGAACCGCCCTTTCGAGAGGGTATAACCAAGCCATTCTATCTGTTTATGAAATGGCTGCAGATGTTGCGATGGTGATGTCAGACATCTCTGGAAACAAAGAATTTCAGGATATAGCGAAAGAAACGAAGCAACAGATTGCCAATAAAATTGAGACCGAAGGAAAGGTAGAATACAATGACTTTTCTCTTGCTGATTTCGTTCAAGGCAAAGAAGGAACTATGACGGGTCTAGTTAACAAGACCATAGGTTTAACAGCCAAGTCACTTCCCTATATGGCCGGGGTCGCAGGAATTCAGAAGACCGCAGTAAAAAGAGGTTTAGCTATAGCGGGAAGCAAATCTTTAGCGAAATACACAGCAAGCACCGTAGGTATGGGTACTATATCCGCTGCCTCTGCCTACGCAAACGGAATGGACAAAGACTGGTTCGAAGACATGAGTTTTGTGGGCAAGATTGCTTACTCTGGTGTACACGGTCTAGCTGAAGGAGCCGGGGAAACAGTAAGTTTTGCTGTGTTCAATAAGATGGTTGCCCCGATGTTTAAGCTCGGTAAAGAAGCTACTAAAAAGTCGGTAACAGAGTTTGTGATGGGTGGCGCAAAAAGCTATGGATTCCAGGTGACTGAGGAGATAGCAGCTGAGTCTTCCACAGCTCTTCTTCAGACAGTATCAGAACTAGTGGCAAAGGGAGAAGATATAACCTGGGAGAAACTAGACGACAGAGTATACGAGGCGATTGAAGGCGCTATATTAATGACAGCTGGAATGAAAGGAGCTACCGGAGCTATACGAGCTCCGTTTGAAGTTCAGAACCTCCACATATCCACAAAGCTTGGTTTAGGTAATCAAAAGCTTCGGTCAAGAGCTGTGATAAAAGAACTGTCAGAAGAGTACGAAAAGGCTAAGGATGACAAGTCTAGAGGAGTAATAGGTGCTCAACTAGCAAAAGCACTACAACAGGAATCTCAAAGGAACGAGGACAACGCTAAGTTTTTTGAATTCATTAGAGGGAAATCACCACAAGACTACGCTCGATTATTAGAGATTGCAGACAGGTTCCAAGGTAAGGTAGACCAGTGGAACTCAATGGAAGAAGGCGCTGCTAAAAGCTCATTAGGAGCTGAGATAAAAAGCGACTTTCAATCCAAACTAGACATTGAGGCTAAATACTCAGAGGAAGCTGCCGGACAAACCAGAGAGGGCAAGTTTAAAGCTCCTGAAGGCTCATCAAAAGAAGCTGCTTCAATTGCAGAGAAAATATTCCAAGGAGAAGAGCTTACGCTAGAAGAAGAGTCTTTTTACGCTGAGAATCAAGCAGAGGTTGAACAGGCTGTTAACTCTACTACAGAAGCACCTCTATTCACTCCGTTCAAAGCGAAGGGCGAGAAAGCTGCTCCAACAATAGAAGTAACAGAAGAGGGTGATTCATCTATAATAGATAACCTGATAAACCACTTCGAAACAATTTCTGAGGATATCTTCAGCGGATACAAGACAACGAAAGAAAACGCAATCAAGGGCTTAGTATCTATTAAAAACGCTGTAAAAGCAGTAAGAACAGCGAACCCAGAGGCTAAGGTTTTTATACACACCACAGGAAAGGCATTCAAAGAAGCTACCGGACTGGCTAAGCTTTCTCGCGGTTACTACACTACTGGAAATGAAGTTCATTTTCTAGCTCCAGCCATGGTATCAACAACTGGATATCACGAGTCTGTTCACGCAGCGTTCATGGATGTTCTCGGAAACAGAGCATACGATTCCTTGTTCGGGGAAATTTCTAAAATGGTTAGAAACTCTGGTGCTACAGGAAGCGCTGTCGGGATGGTTATACAGAAGTTTGTTGACGGGTATAAATCTGAAGACAGAACAGAGGAAGGTGTAACCGAGTTTATAGCTATGCTTGCTGATGGTAAGTTTGATATAGAAATAGAAAAAGGTATACTGAGAAAAATAGCAGAAGCTATAGGCGGTGCCTTAAACTTTGAAGTACCTATTCCATCTAGAACACAGGGTGTTCAAATCATGAAGGACATAGCCGGTGCATTGAAAGATGGAACGCCTGTAGACCCAGAGAAAATATCTAAGCTGTCTAATAAAAAAGACAAACCAAGAGAGGCAAGAGGAAAGGCCCAGGATGCGGCGGTATCAGAAGATGTTACTAGCTTGCTGGAGCAAGATGACAAGGTTTACATATCTGCAGAGCCCTCCTCAGTATCTGAGAACGCAGGCAAGGCTCAGTCCTTCCTAGCTGAAGGGGCTACAGATATCATATCTGACAATGTAGTAAGCATTGAATCTATTGCGGGGGAGAACGTTCCAGCTGTTGTTTTTTACGATAACACAAGGGTAGGTGCCTCTACGGTATCCAACGCTGTTGACGGATATAAAACTGGAAACAAGTTTGACGGAGGGTTTGGATACTCTTTTAGAAACAATATTGATTTCGAGTACGACGGGAAACAGGTGAAGCCTATAATGGCGTTTACAGGTGAAGCTGAAGCTGGAAAGCTATTAAAGCAAATTGCGTCCAAGCAAGGAAGTCTTATCCCACTGGTTAATCAAAACAATCTTACGGGACACCTGGGGAACCTAGACACCAGGGAGGAGCTGTTCGGGAAGAATGGGCATTTTGCTCACGTAGAATCAATATCCAAGAAATCATCTAACGATGTTATGTCCGCTCTAAAAAAAGCGGTAGAAACAGCTAAGGGATTCAACGGAAAAGACGCTACAAAAGCTAAGTTGGCTCAAGCTTTAAAAACTATAAACACGGACGGGATAAAAACAGTAGCTGATTTTAACGATTTCGTTATGACTAGCGCTCTTAATTCTTTTGGCCTTAGAAACGCGTTTTTATCTAATTATATTTTATTAGGAAAAAGAGGGAAGAAAGCTACAAAATCAACATCTCCAGTAAGAAATCTCGCATACGAATACGGAATACCTACACTAGAGGAACTTTCAGAGGGGATGACGGAACCCGCTTTTCAAAACGCTGAGTTAGGTGATGTTGTAGCGTTTGTTAGACCTGCGGCCAGACCAACTGTTTACACCAGCGATAAAAAATACGAGGGTGTTACAAAGAAAGACATGGGAGATTTCCAATACGAAGTCGTCTATGCACCAGAGATGAGTGAACACGCTTCTTATCCGTTTGTAATAGGCGGAGAAAACGTTGGGTTTGCTGAAAAATACATAGATGTAACATCTATATTCCCTGACCTAAAAGAAGTTACTAAGAAGCAGTCTTACTACAAGGCTGGCAGAAGAGGATACAATGCCCCCTCTGGAAAAATAACAGCTGAGATAGCCGGTCTCCCCTCAACAGACCCATTTAACGAGCATGCTGTTCTATCATCTACTCAAGAAGGTAAAGCACAGATTATAGGAGAGCTAGGGGCATCGAAGTCTCATAAGATTATTAACAAGCTCGAGCTCGCAAGAGATATGGAGCAGATGGGTAAGGACAAGGAAGCTGTATTTCTTGCTACCGGATGGTACAGGGGTCTTGATAATCAGTGGAGAAGTGAGATTAGATACGGCCATGTAAAAAAAGCATTCTTTGACAAAGTTGCATCTCTCGGCAAGAGAGGTGCTAAGGATGTAGAGTTCAGTCTTTCTGATGTTCTCGACTCTCCTGTTCTATATGAGTTGTATCCGAATATAAAGGAGGACTACGTATTTGTAATAGAGAATATGAGGTATCTCGGGTATCACCAAAGGGTTCACGAAAAAAAAGATAAAACAAATGGAAGCAAGATAGCTGTAAATGCAGCGTCTTATTTTGAGGAGGTAGACGGTCTTTACAAGGTGAAGAAAGCAATGTTCAAAGACCTTATGAATACTATACACCACGAGGTTCAGCACGCTGTTCAATCTGCCGAAGGTGTTAGTGATGGGTACAACGAAGCCAGAGTTAGTGGTGATGTGTGGTACTCTAAAAAAAGAGGCTTAAACACCTCTAAGACACAATTAAAGGTGGTTAAAACTCTCTTCAAAGAAATGATGGAGATAGGCGAGGAGCAAATGCTTAAAAACCATAGGATGCTTGCTTACTTTGGTGATGCGCTGACTATGGACGGCAGAGCTTCGGATGCAAAGAATAACCTTAGCAATGACAATGTTGCATCTAATTCACGATGGATTGGTAATCTAGACCCAAGATTTATAGAGGATTTGGCTAAGCTCTACGGAAAAGAGATAACAGAAGAGAACTTCCCGAACGAGCTGATAGAACCTGTTCTAAACACAAGACCTCAAGGGAGGCTACTATATGGCGATGTAACAGCGTTTGAAGTGATTAAGCGCGATAATTTTGGCATCGCTGCATCAGCTCTTGAGATGTTTGGATACACAGTGGAAGCTGCTAAGTACCTTGTAGACAACGGAGGGATAGAAGCCTTGAAGCACGAAAAGAAAGTTAGAAGCTCAGCTGCAAAGCATTTTGGATTTTTTGATTATGCATTCAATAATATAAATATAGACAGCGGTGACCTATACTGGAATTTCAGAAACAGAGTTGATTACCTGAATAGAGTAAGTCAAGGCGCAGCTATAAACGTATCGAGATACGGAGAAAAAGAATTCCTTGGAAGAAAGGTGAAGAAAACCAACTTTGATGTATACAGAGAAAACTTAGGTGAAGCTGAAGCGAGACTCGTCGGAAAAAGAGGTGGTCAAAAACTAAAGAAAAGGGAGCTTCTTATTAATGAGCTTTTCCCAGACGTGAGCGAAACAGAAATCTGGCAAATCCCTCCGTCTTCATTCTACCTAAAAATAAATGAGGCTAAAAAGAAAGTTAAGGTTGAGAAAGAAAGGTTGTCAGACCTTAAGATGGATTTCGATACCAAGTTGACTGAAGGTTTAAGTCCTCTGGATATAGACACTGTAGAAGATAAGGTAAAGTCTCTGGAAAACACCGTGAGAATACTTGGAACAAAGCTACAGGACGCTATGTCTAACAAGAAGGGCAAAGCACAGCTTATAGAAGGTACACAAGAGTTCGACCTGTTCAAGAAAGACGTACAGGAAGAGTTAATAAAAGCGGGTGTAGACGGATTCGTTGAGAGCAATACAGGTGCAAACAGATTGTTTGAGCATCTCAGGTATAAGTTCGCTGACAAATATCAACCACTACAGAACCTGCAGAAATCAATAGAGAAGGCTACCGGAGACGTTTTAAGAAGCGATACCAACTTCAGAAGAGCAGAGGCACTTATGCACGGTAAAGCGGCTAACGATGCTCGATTGTTTGAGGAAAATATGCTTAAACCTCTGATGGACAAGATGGCTGAGTATAATGTAACGAACGAGCAGCTCTCTGAGTATTTATACTCATTGCATGCTTACGAGAGAAACGAGTTTGTTAAAAACACGATAGACCCGGCAAACGAGCAAGGCTCTGGAATGAGCAATGAGGTAGCTGACGCGATTAAGTCTAAGTACGCAGAGCAGAAAGAAATAATGGATGAGCTCGCTAAAGCGGTTCATGAAATTACCGAGCAGTCCCGTACAATAATGCTTGAGTTTGGTTTGATTAACCTAGCCCAGTACGACTCGTTTAAAATGTTTGAGAACTACATACCGCTTGTAGGAACTGCTGTTACGCCTACGTCAGATTTATTTGACTTTACGGATTCCAGAAGCTCCTCTGATGTAAAGCGCGGTGGTGGTATTGCGTTATTCGGAAAAGAGTACAAGTCCGTAAGTGGACGATTCTCGGAAGCGCAGTCTCCCTTAGAAGCAGTAGTCAGTAGTCATCTTCGCACAATATCAAGAGCGCGTAAGAACGAGGTTCTGCAGACGCTATTAAACATGGTGGAGGAGAACAAAGACTCTAAAGCCTGGACAGTATTTACGGAAGAGAAGCCAGACATGAGAGTTCGTGTAGCATCCAAAGGTGTATCGGTATTTATAGAAGAGGTGACGGGAGAGGACTACGAGTACACTCTGCGTAGAAAGATGGCCGGTATAGCGATGGCTGGAAACAGCGATTATGTACCAGTTAAAGTAGAGGGCAAGTCTTACTACATTAAATTTAATGATGCTAGGATTACAAAAACCCTAAACGACGGAGGTGTAGGAAAGACTAATATGTTTGTAAAAGCACTGTCTAAAACTTCACGACACTTTACGAGGGTGTTCACTTCTTGGAACCCAGAATTTATTTTCGCCAACTTTACTCGCGATATACAAACAGCGATGTATAATCAAATGGCAGAACAGGATATGCAGTTGTCTACTATATCTGGAGAAAGCTTCATTGCTGAATCGCTAAAGAACGTACCCAAAGCTATAAAGGGTGTTTATCAGTTCGAACGCGGCAACAGAGAAGGAATGGATGCTGAGGTGAAAAAATACTACGAAGAGTATTTAGAAGAAGGGGCAAAGACCGATTGGTTCTTTCTTAAATCTGCAGAAGAGGTAGAGAAAGATATGCTCAAGTATTTAGACCGAGTAAATCCAATAAACAGCGATGCATCTCTAAGAGAAAAAGCTCGCAAAGTTGGAAAGGTTGGACAACAAAAGATGGAGGGCATTGGAGAGTTTGTGGAAACGGCTAACACGTCTATAGAAAACGGAATTAGATTCGGGGCATATATGGCCGCACGGAAAAATGGCGTTGATGCAGACAAGGCGGCTGAATTCGTAAAAGAACTCACTATCAACTTTAATCGCTCTGGAGAGATGGGACAGGTAGCCAACTCTTTATATTTATTCTTCAACGCATCGGTACAGGGTTCTACTAGATTAATGCGCTCTGTTGTAAAAAGCAAGAAAGCAAGAAAAGTTGCAGCCGGAATGATGGCTTCAAGCGCGATGCTTACTATGTTTAACATAGCTATGGGCGGAGAAGACGAAGATGGTATACCTTTCTACAATAAGATACCAGAATACGAGAGAGAAAGGTTCTTGATATTTATGTACGGTGGGGAAGGTCAGTACGCTAAGATACCTCTGCCGTATGGTGTGAGTATGTTCTTTAACCTCGGTACTGCTGTTGCTGAACTAGGGGCTGGAGTTACAACACCTATGGAGGCTGCTTCTTACTTGACAAGTAGTATAGTCGGTTCTTTTTCTCCTATAAGCTTGTCTAAGAGCTCAACAGGTTTTGGAAGCATAATCAAGACGGCTACACCAACGGTTTTAAAGCCTGTAACTGAATTGGCTCTTAATGAAAACTTCTTCGGAAGCCCTATATATAAAGAAGATATTGGCTTTGGAGCAGACACACCTGATTCATCTAAATCCATGAAGGGAACTTCTGAGTGGGCTAAAACGCTAGCAAGCTTTATGAATCAAGCTACTGGGGGGAATAAATTTGAAGAAGGGCTTGTAGATGTGAGTCCAGACACTATAGAATATCTAATCACGTTTATTGGTGGTGGTACTGCTAAATTCATGAACAGAACCTTCTCTACAATCAGCGATGTAGCGGGTGGAAAAGCGAGTGACATTGAGTTCAATGACGTGCCTCTAGCTAGACAGTTTCTCGGAACCGTTAGAAAATCAGAAGCTGCTGGAAGGTACTACGAGACCAGAACTAAGCTGCTAAAGGATAAGAACAAGGTGAGAGCTGCCCGCGCTGCTGGTAAACCCGTTACACAGGAAATGAAGAATGTGGTTATGCTTCTTAATCTAGAGAAGCAGGTACAGAGTAAGATTAAAAAGATTTCCTTACTAGAGAAAAAAGTAATGAAAATAGAAGACGCTGACAAGAGACAGGAAGCGTTAGATAGAATCTACGACGCTAAGATTAAAATCTACAAGCAGTTTAATGGTCAGTATTACAAAATGAAACAAAATTAAATTTTAGTATATAATAGGTATGAAAACATTAATGAGAAAAATGATGAGTTGGACAAAGATTTTTAAAGACGACAACGATTGGAATGAGAAGACTATCATAGGCTTCCTATCATTCGCTGTAATGGTAATCGTAATGATTGCAGATGTGATGAGTGGGTTTTGGGGTAAGGATTTACCTATCAATGAATTTACTTACAATTCTTTCGTAGTAGTGACTCTTGGAAGCTTCGGCATCGCTGGATTAGAGTCGTTTGCTAAAAAGAAATAGGCAGTATGGAGTTAGAGGTAGTAAGGTTTAGCAGTCAGAAAGATAGCACGAATGGTGCGCTGTTTGATATCACTGATGATAAGCGTACGTTTTTATGTTACACGCTGGAAGACGAGCACCGTGAAGACAAGATAGCTGGGGAGACCAGGATACCTTCCGGGACGTATAGGATTACACTGCGTAAAACAGGTGGGTTCCACGGAAGATATGAGAAGAAGTACGGAGCAATGCACAAAGGAATGTTATGGGTACGTGACGTTCCTAACTTTGAGTATATCCTTATTCACACTGGTAACACTGACGAACATACTGCTGGGTGCTTGCTTCTTGGTGATTCTCAACAAGCGAACTTTGGCTCTAGTAACGGTATGGTAGGGTCAAGCGTTAATGCGTATAAAAGAGTCTATCCTTCGATTGCTAAGGCACTGGAAGAAGGGGAATCGGTAAGAATTACTTATACTAACTTCGATTACGTGGAATGAAATGGCTGGTAAAATTAACCCTACTGCTGTTATTAACGAGTTGCAGCGCTCAATGGCACTTGAGAAAAGCGGTACAGAAAGACCCAATGATTCTGAAAAAGGACACATTGGTTGTACAGGACACTCTTGTAGTCCCGCCTGTGGTTTTGAAGGATACTGTGACTTTGAGGCAACACGACACAATAACTATAACAAAGGACAGGCTACGAGTGAAGATAGTAAAGGTGAACGACACTCTTATTATAGACGCGAAATGCGACTCGGATACAATAGTTAGAACCATTGAAGTTCCCTACGACAAGATAGTATACGTAGAGAAAGAATCGATTTGGGACAAAGTAAAAAGCCTAGCTGTATATATGGGACTAGCGTTCCTGGCGTTCAAGTTAATCATGAAACAATTTGAAAGATAAGCAAGAGAAAAAATGGTGCTCAACAAGACCTGTTGAATGCGATGGGAAATGTTGTAACAAACGGAAGAAGAATAAAAAAGGGGGCAGATAGCCCCCTTTTCCGTAAACCAAAACAAGTTACCAACCAAAGTAACCTACTCGTCTTTCCGAGCTGTCAATTATTAACCTCTGCTAATCTAGTAACGAAATCCATTAAATCCAAGCATATGGAATAATGTTTCTATTAAATGCGCAAGCTTCATTTTCTTTGTCTTTAGTACAATAAACGCGTACTTAACATTCTTACCACCGTCTCTGTGCCTTGTTTTTCTCTTAGTAAAGTTCTTGGTCATTCCAATGTACCTTTCTTTAGGTAAATAGTAAAGAATAAAGTAGCCGTTAAACTCTTTTTTACCATGAACATCAACTGTTCTTTTACAAGACTTGCAGTATCTCTGTAGTCCGGAACCCCTGCTTCTGTCTACGTGGAACTCTGAACGAGGCTTAGACTGCTTGCATTTACTACAATTCTGAAGCTTCATCTGCCGTGCTTTGTATTAATTCTAACTCGTGCCTGATTTTAGCTAGGTATCCCTGACGCACTTTTTTCAACTCGCTCGGGTCTATCAAGGGGTCTCCGTCGTTTGTGTGTACAGATTCATAAAGCTCATCGAGAAGCTTGTGCGCGTTGATACACGCGAGGCTGTAAAGCCCACTTATTTTTTCTGATTCCATTGGTTTAGTTGTTTTATAATAATGTCCACCTGTTTTTTGTTCTTAGGTATAAACAACGTATGGTCATCCATATTGCTTTCCTTTAGGTGATTCATAAATATTTTCCATCTCAAAGGGAACGAATCATTTCTTCGAACCCATCCTTTAGTCTCAATAAAAACTTTGTACTCTGGTAAATAAAAATCTGGCTTGTAAGTAATAGGAAGAATCTTCCTTGACGAAACGTCTTTCATCTCCTTAGATTTAGGAGTTGACTTGAAATAAGGGGAGGGGTAATTAAACCCCTCCATTATAGTAAATTTTTGCTCGTAGTTAAATTTGTAGCCAGCAGACTGTAGAGAATCACCGCAGTATTTCTCTAATCCACTAGCATATTTTCCTAGGTTATTGGATTTTTTCTTTTTTGCCACCCATACAGATTAAAAGGACTCTTCCAATGTAGGTAAATTATTAGATATTTCCAAGCTATTGTCAAAAGTTTCAAACGTATAAGGTGTAAAAAGCCTTCTAGTTCCCTGTGTGCAATAGAATCCTGTCATAGATGAGTTCATAACCATCTTAAAAGGTTCATCATAGGGAGTAGGCTGTCCACCCGTTTCTGTCTCCCTGATTTTCCTTACGTGAAGCTCGGTTGTCCTTCTTTCATCGTGGTCGGGATGCTGAATTTTTCTATGGTAGGTCAGAAAAGAATCGCAGCGGTTCACGAATTTACCGCCACCCTCAGTCTGCTCTGCAAACGGAGCTACCGGCAACCCATCTTCTCCTTTCATTCTCTGAGCTTCTGTTACGGCATGAGCGTTAACCCATATAGCTATATCATTAGCCTTGCTGAATGTCAGAAATTCTGAGGTAGCTTCGTAGTGATACTCGTGCGTAGATATTATACCGCTCGTTTTTATCTTTAGAGAATTGTAGGGGTCTATAAAGAACCCATCTATCCTTTGGTTGACCATAATCTTCTGAGCATAAAGTATTAAGTCAGTGTAAGAATAGACATCTTTATTGCTTATGATTATAAAGTTTTTTCTGACAAGAGCGAAAGCTTTTTTCCTCTCGGATTCTGTCATTTCATTTAACTTCCTGTCAACCATAAACTGCATAAGCTTTGCTTTTACAGAGGCTGTGTTATTCTCAGATGAGTAGACAATCCACTTCCAATCGTGTTTTACGGCAGAAGCTACAATCATATAAAGAGCAGAGGTTGTCTTACCTACGTTCGAATGCCCGTTTATCATCACGAACTCTTTCTTGAATCTAAAGTATTCATCGAGCACTTCATTGCCTGTAGACAAACCAACCTGTATCTCACCCCGGGCAAGCTTCTCTATCCAATCGTAATCATCATCATCTGAAGAAACAAAGGACATGTCCCCATCATAGATTGCGAGGTCTCTCTCTATTGACTTTTCTTCTGAGAGGGTCTCGGTAATAGGAACGGTTTTACCGTAGTTGATTCCATCGATTATAGTAACCTTTGGATTGTAGTCAGTATCGTAATCTCTACGAGCAAACTCCTGGAAGAGAACCCTCTTAACTTCCTCTTCCTCCATTCTACTCACGCTTATGTATCCACCACAGAACTTAGCGGCTCTTAACAAGGTCTCGTGTCTAGCTCCATCAGGAGCTTGGTTAACCATTCGGGCCGCTATATTGAGCTTAGCATAATCTGTGTAATCCGTATGTCTTCTTACAACGGTTTGAACAGTGTCTACTGCATCCTCTGTTACACGAGAGGTAAATATACTTGCGCCCTCGTTTATGGCTATGTTCTCATCGTAGCTTTCGTAACAAGCCCTTGACTCATTAACCCCGCTTGGGTCTACTTCTAGCCCATACTCTTTGTCAAAATATCTTTCAAGAGCTCTGAAGTGGTCTCGATGAGCGGAGCTGTCAGACACCTTTACAAGAGCCTTTAATCCGTTTCCACTTGGAGAAACCCAGCAGGAAAAAACAAAGTTATCGGTAGCTAGCAGAGCCTTGGACTGACTAACATCTATGTTGTCAAAATCTAAAACCACAAAACTGCTGTGATTTATTATAGCATCATCCTTTCTAGTAGAGAAGGTTCCGCTCCATAGCACCACAGGAAGCGTTTTCTTGTACTGCTTTTCACCGCCACGAAGTTTTAATATAGCTTCTTTAGAGCCGCCGTTCTTTATCCTGTTTAGGCAGTGTTCGATTGTTTTGTAAAAGGGCTCATCTTTGCTGTAAATGTCTTTAAATATGGTTACTTGCTCGGTCATCTTGTTTAGGTTTTGGTTGTAAAGTATTCAATGACATCTTCTTGCCACTCCTTTAGTTTTGGTTCTCCTTCGTTCTCAAGTGCAATTTTAAGTAAAATAAGGTAGCCAATCAAATCTTTTACGTTGTCTTCACCATATCCGCGAAAGCCTTGGTTCTTTATGCGCATTAATTTATCATCAATACGAGAGCAGAGGTTGTCTACTGCGCTTCCGTTCGCAAATATGTTAGCGGGATTCAGCGCGGAGTCTCCGTAGCTGTTGTTCTTTTCGATTAGCAGGTCTATAACATCTTGCCCTGCTTTGGTAATTTTTTCTTGTGTTGTCATAGCAAATCTATTGATTTAATTAAAATTCCAAGTGATGTATTATCGTCCCCACCCTTAACGTTTTTTCTAAAGTATTTTTTTCTACAAAGCTCTTTGAGGATATCAGTCGACAGCATAATGCAAAACATCGTGTCATCTTTTTCTATATCTCTGAGCTGATTTTTTAGCTCTAAGCCTTTTTCTGTAGAAGCTATAAGCATCCAATAGTCTGCCTTAGTTGTAGCTATACCCGAAGGCTTTCCTCGAGACTCGTACTCTATAAAGAAATTACCGGTTCGGTAACAAGCGAAATCAAACTTGACTTCCATAGTTTTACTGGATAACATTTTTCCTATCCACCCCTCACCTAATTGACCTAGCTCTAGGTCGTATTTAAAGTCGCTGTTGTATTTCATCTTCCACTCGCCATTTTATTTTATACTTATTGATGTACCTGTGAATAGTTCTGTCACTTACTTTAAGTAGGAGTGATGCACCTGCGGGACTCTGAGTTCTTTTTAACGCTTTTTTTATTAGTAGGAGTCTGTTCTCCTCTATGTTTAGATTTTCACTCATACCTGTCTATTTTTTTCTTTATTTGCTTTATCTGTATGTGCTCTCTCCTAAGTATGTAAGCAGACATAATCAGTACTAGTACTAGTGTTATCATTAGTCTTTTTCTATTCCGTTATCGTCTAAATCTCGTAGACACAAATCTGTTATACTCATCTCTCTTCTTGGTTTATTTCTCCTTCATCCCCCCACATAACAATTGGATAAGTGAATGCAGTGAACCATAGAAAATTAAAGTAAACCTCAAAATCTATAAACCTATGTATACTTCCTGTATCGTAGTTTGAAATTAAACCTTTATCTATTCCTATACTAATAGATGGTAATAGGTAAAATGTAGACCAATGCCAACGTGTAAATTTCTCTCTGTTCCCTATTTTCATTTCTCTTTTGTTTTTAAGGTTTTCATACAATAAGAATAAAAGTCTTTATCCTCAACTCCTTCAAGTTTCTTTTTCAATAATTCATTCATCTCTTTGAAACCATTCTCAAATGCTTTGTCAATGCGCCTCCAAAAAAGATAGTCTTGGATTTCCTTCACTACGATGAGTGATACAAATGCAATTGCGATAATTAGTAGTGTGACTTCAATCATTTCTCGTTTGTTGTTAAAGTAACTGCATAACCAAACTACCAACACCCCAAGATGCTACCACAATTAACCAAAACAAAGCCCATATCTTAAGTCCATAGCATATATAGCAGTCGGCTTCTTCGTAAAATTCTTTGGGAGTAAAAGCCTTGCCCGTCCAATAAGCACCTATTGCAAGTAGTGCTATTACAATGATTCCTATTATTATTTTCATTTCTCTTTGGTGTTAAAGGTTTGCGCCCATTTTTTTATGTGTGCGCCTAATTTTAAAGGTTATATGTATGTGCGTATAATGAAACAATTTACCCTTATTTTGTACGTTTAAACATACAATTTCGCCCTTATTCTGTACACTAGAGTAAACGTTACCCCTGTCTTTCTATCCATCGTGCGTACATCTTGGCTGCCCACGCCTTGCGCTGTTGTTTGTTTTTATAAACCTTACGTAACCTTGCATTAGCGATACGTAGAAACTGTTCCATCTTGCTCATATTAGATTTTTTATTCGTTTAAGTTCTTCTTGTAGTTTCTTGTTTCTGCTGTGCACTTCCCTGTTGTGCTTTTTTAGAAAATCGTTTTCAATCTTTACTCTGTGCGGGTTGTCTAGCCCATCCACTTCGCTTTTGAGGTCGTTGTACTGAACTATCTTTCTCCTTAGTTTAGAGGACGTTTCTATTAACCTGCTTCTAAGAACATTAAGGTCAAATATCTCGTCGGCTTCCCTCTGTAGCTCACCTTTGTCAAGCAACACTTGCAGATTGTTTTTTATCTCGTTGTATATCTTGTGATACGATGCTAAATACATAATGTTTGACTCGTGATTACGACAAGCGTGTAACACCGTTGCGTGGTCTTTATTTATTATGTTTCCAATTGCAGCGTAAGAAAATCCGGCAACTTCTCTACAGGCTACGAAAAACGCGTGCTTTAGAGTGATGTTAGTTCTTGCTCGGTTGTCCTCAAAGTTGTATTTCTTGGAATAATCTCGCCAGAATTGTAACACAGCAGAGTATTCGTTTGATATAGTTGCGAAATGCTTGTAGTTAACTCTATTTAACTGCTTGCTCATTGTGTATCTCCTCTAGTGTTGACTGAACGATTTTATCTATCCCTCTTTGAATCTGCATCATAAGAAACTCATCGGTCTGGCCGAGTTGAGCGATATGAGGTTTAATAAACTTTTCGATTTTACGCTCTAAATTATTCATTACGTTTTTTATATCTCGCTGATAAACAGCTGTAGATTTTAGCTCGTCCATCTGCTCTAGGGTCGCTTGCATAAGCAGTATTAGTTTTACCGCTTTATGGAATTTATCATAGTCTTCGCTCATAGTTTAATCGTCTAAGGAGTCTGATATTAGTCTATTTATTTTAGCCTCATCTAGGTGCTGTACCTTCCTGAGCTTCTGCCGCTCCTGAATCTTTGCTTTTTCGTATTGATTCTTGGAGCAATCTACACCAAGGTTTTGAAAAAGCTTTGCGTTCTGCTCGAGTACGCAGTCTATGATTTTCTTGTGCTGAGGGTTGTCGTGATAAGCCATATGTATTAGAATTTAAGTAGTCTTCTTCTTCTTTCGTATTTTCTGATTAAACATCCGAGGTTATCTAAGTGAACATCAGTCCCGTTATGGAAGCCTGTTGCAGATGATGACACAACGGTGTTTATTATCTCCCATCTTATGTCGTTTAGATACCTGTTAGTGTATCGCAGGTGTTTTCTTTTTCTAATAAAATTCTTCATAGTTAATGATTTGTTTTGCCTATAACTTTCTTACTGAGTATATCAAGTATAGCGATGCTACGTTTTGATTTGTAGGATTTGTTATAGAATTCTTGGTTTAACTTATTCATTGTTTTGGAATCTTTCCTTGTGATGTCGCTTGGAGTAGTGTAAGTAGATACGCACCATGTTTCGGTCTTTAACATTGATTTGCCTTTACGATACGCGACAAGTATCTCCATATAGTATATCGGTCTATGACTCATATCTCCATTTAGCTAATATGCTATCCGTAATATCGTTGATGTCGACATCGTTGGATTTGATAACGGGTACTAATATAACATTATCGTTTGATTTTTGAGGAAAATAAAGCACAGAAAAATCCTCATCACCCATTTTATTCACTATCACCCTTCCTGTCTTAGGGTTGAACTTAGCTAAGTAGCATCGAACAAGCTTGGTTTCACCCGATGATGACATCAGCGTAATTTTATTCTTGTCTAATGATGTAACATTTTTTTTGAAGTCGAGCTTAAACTTTAGAAAAGTAGCTCCAGCAATTAATTCTTCCATATGTTTTGGTTGTTGGTTAATAAAAAAAGGGAGAGGAATAAATCCCTCTCCCTTGCCTATACATCTAACATAGCGATATTGGTTTCGCTAGAAGATTTAGTCCTCTTAAAATGGGAGGTCATCGTTTGAAAACGCAGCTTGTGGCGTACCAGCTTTCTGCGCTTGTGGCTGAGATTGCTTTGCAGCAGCATCTGCTACAGCTTTCTCTGAACGAGGATTGTAGATTGTAGCCATTGGTTTACCCGCTTTACTCATCAGCATAGTAATGTAAACATTGCCTTTTGCTGTTTTGTACTTAGCTAGGTCAGCCAGGTGGTTGTCCTTTAGCGTTAATCTCCAAGAACGGATTGTGCCATCCTCGTTTGTCTTTGGTTCATCAGCGAAGCCGATGAAGTCTGAGTCATATTTTGTTTCACTCACGGTACTTATGTATTTAATTAAACAAATTATTTAGATAATTCTGAACGAAGATAGTTATTCTCTCTTACTAAAGCAAAAATAAACTCCTTCGCTTTGTTTTTATTTGAAAATATCTCCGTGTCTATTTTGCCTACAACAACATTGATTGTTGTCTGAGCGGTTTCATACAACTCGATGTAATCTAAGTTGCGCATATTCTTGGTATGCTTTTTCTTGGCATACAGAACGGTAGTGTGGTCTTTGGAAAATTCGTTTCCAATCTCAGTCATATTCGCGACCTCGTTGAGGGCTACCATAATCGATTGTCTTGCAAGTGTAGAGTCGTGGTCTCTTGCTGAGTCATCTCTATCTCGGTTTATTCGATTGTAGTAGTCGGTAATTAAATTGTTTATGTAGCTCATATCTCTGAATAAATTGCAAATGCATTAGTGTCTTTTTCGGGAGTGTCAAGCCATTGTCTGATATTGTTTATAGCAGACCAAAACTTGTACTCGCCTCTACTTAATGTAGATTTAGTTGCTTTGTATACACCGCAAGTATAAGGAACCGATTTGGTTTGTGCAACCCAATAGAAGTCGTCAACATTTTCTACTTGAGTATAAATGTATGCTTGTATATCGTAGTCGTACTTACCAACATCAAACCTAAAACCATACAGGTCTCTAGTTGTTTTGGAGTCAGTTATAAAACTTCCGCCGTGGACATCTAGAAATCCCCTAACAGGAATGTCCTCTATCCAGTCGTTTATCTCGTACTGGGTACTTCCCGTTAAGTAGTTTCTGACTGGAGTTAAGTTGCCTGTGGTCATGTCAATAACCTCGGATTCATCTAGCCTAGTAATCATAGCCTCTGCTTGATTAATCATCTCCTCGTTAGCTATTTCTCTTCCCTTTGAGTGCTTCATCTCTTCTTGATACCACTCATCGTATTCTTCCTTCCATTTCTTGGAAGCTCTTGGGCTCTTGTAAGAGGAGTGTTTTTCATCGAGCTCTTTCTTGAAAGAGTCATCGTAAAGTATGTAGAACCTATCAGTGATTTTCTCGGGCTCTAAAAGAAGTACATCGTAGAGAGAACCGAAGTAAAGTGCATCTGATTTTTTCTTTAGCAGACCTTTCATGTACAGCTCAAACAACTTCATGTCTTGATTCCGAGAGCCATCAGCCGCGTATTTGAGCGCAGAGTAAGAGAGATAACCCTTACCCGTACGCTCCATTAACTTAGTTGCAAACTCCATCATAGCATCTTGTCGGTTTCATTGTGGTACATAGCCCCTTCGTGCCAAACGTACTTCTCACCTCTGTAGAAAACAATGGTCCCCTCTTGAAGAACCTCTAGATTTACTACGAGCTCGTTGTTATCGAGAAGTCCCATTACCCTACGAATTTAGACAGCGCTTGTTTCTGCTTGTCAGACGCTCTATCTCCGTACTTCGTTAGAACCTGCTTGTATGCTAAAGCTTTTGTCTTCTTGTCTTTCGCGTTCTTGATGTAATCTACAGCGCTAGTGAACCAATCTGATTCTGAAGTGGTAGTCGCAGTTGTTGGTACTGATTTTCCGTGCGTGTTTGTTGCATCAGAATCCTTAGTATCATCAATAAGGAACATACCATTCATAGCGTACTTACGAGCGTAAGAGCTTGAGCTACCGAATGACTGAGCTATGTCCATTCCTTTTCGGTTAACATCGATACCCGCTTGGGCAGATGCATACGTGCTGTCTTCTCCATCGCTTAGAACAACGGTAGAGTTGACAAACGTAATACCGCCTACTTCCATTATCTCATCAGTGATGTGCATAGACAACTTGTTCTTAGTCAGTAATGGTTTTACCGCCTCAAGTATATCCTCCGCAGAGCGATAGTTGTAGTTTCCGAATTTGTTGCGCTGATTCTTTGGCGCTTTTAACTCTGCTTGAACAGCAAGTAGAGCAGTTGTTAATGATTTACTCATTTTGATTGAATTAAATTGTTATACAAATATAAACATTTAGCGTTAAACCCGCTAAAGATTTTCTAGGAATTTAAACACCTTAATCAGTAACAAAGCACTGAGTATAAGAGTCATTGTAATCTCTCCTTCATACATCATAAACAGGTTGAAAGCTAATAGTGTTATACCCGCTAAGATGTTTAAGTATTGTTTGATGGTAAGCATTGTAATACCTTTGTTAGATTTAGAGAAGAGAGCTACTCAAGTTTACTCCCCCTCCCCAAAGAGAGTAATGAGTAAGCTGAATACCTCAGTTGAGTTTGTCGAAGTTTCACCACCTAACGACCCAAGTTGCCAGGCCGATTCCTATTGAAAGGATTACGTTGACTGATTATTTCACAGTCCACCGCCCCTCATCCACTATCAACATAGTTGTTCGGTAGCCGTGAACCTTTCTTCAGTAACACAGGTCAAACATAGTGGAAATATTTCGACAGAACAAAAAAAAGGGAAGCATTTCTGCCCCCCTAATCGCAACTACCTGTTTTTCAAGTCGTTCTTGAAATCGTTTACCAATTTCTTTATGAAAGGTGTATTGGCTTGACCTATACTAAGTATTGAATACTTTTCTAAAAGCTCTACGATGTTTGCTTCCGACCATCTGAAGTATTTGCCTCTCTCTGTTACAGGCTTCTCTATCTTCTGAATCTTGTGTCCATCTACTTTAAGCATAGTGACCTCGCTTTTCCAAGGAAGTAACTTTCGCCCTAACTGAGCTCTGAATTTTTCAACAGCTTCTCGCTCCGTGCTTGCTGTTTCGAATAAGATTTGATTTCCATCGTTTGATGGGAAGGTTAGCATAAACGTGTTCATAATAGTTAATTGTTTTGATTAATATTGATTTTGAATTTGTTCTTGTATATAGCTAGATTGACCCTTGTATGATTCAACGTAGCTTCCGTTGTCGTAGTTGTGGTTATCCGGAACGAAGTACACCCACGCGCTGTAAGTATTTTCACCTACTGAGATGTCTACTTTCCTTCTTTTGTAAAACCTTGGATGTCCCTCTAGTATGTCCAAGTTGTACATCTCTAAAGGATTGCAATCATACAGCTCCACAATAACGTTGTTACCATCTGAGTGCTCCCCCTTAAGCATATAAGGAAGACCGTTTACGCAGAGCCTGTACTTCTCCTTGGTGTGCCCCTCTCCGATGAAAGTTGCGTCTGTGAGCAGCCTGTGATTACCGAATCCTTGCTTTAATGTTCCGTATACGGCGACCAGCTGATTGGTTTTAAAGATGTCTTTTCTCATTTTGATTTTTTTTGGTTAGCAGTTGTGATGTGGCTTTTCTTAAGCGCTCTTGTTACAGCCTCTAGTTCAGCCCCTTTTAAGCGGATGTATGCGTTGTCCATCATCTCTCCGTACGAAAGCATATCTTTGCTCATCTCTTCGAGCCGCTCTATTAATACAGGTGCAATAGGAATCATAGTTCTGATAATTTAATGTTATACATATTAGCTACTCTCCTTAATAGGATTTCAGTGTAGTGCTTTTTATCTGAAGACATCTCTTGAGACATACCCATTCCCCACAGGTAATCTATTGCCTCTATGCATTCTTTTTTTGTTACTTGATTTATCATTGAATTTTATTTTATGTATTGATTTTGGGAAGCAACCATTACAGCTGCTCCCCTACCAACCAACCTAGTATTAAAGTTTAGTCCAAGTGTTTGTCTCTAAGTCAAATTGCTCATCCACCACGTTTAAGTCTTTGTCCCAATCCTTAAACAAATCTCTTGTCGGTGTTGCATCGCTCTTTTTGTAATCAGCCTTGTAGCTTTTGTACGTTTGAGTAGTTGTTTTGTTACCCGATAAAGAACTCTTAGATACCTTCTTGTTGCCTTGATACACCCAAGAACGAACTTCTTTGTATGAATCGTTAGACATCCAATCTCCGTTAGCAGTCCAATGACCTAGGTGTTCGTTGAGTATTTCGAAATTACCCGCTGAATCTACAAATGCAAGTTTGCTTTGTCCGATGACTGCATACACAAGTTGTCTCAATCCGCTGTGCTTGAGCATAGCTACAGAGTTACCCTTGAATGTGCCTATGATTTGCGCTAGGTGTCTAGAATCAGACATCGTATCATCTCCTAAAGAGCGGATAGTCCCGTTGTGGGCCATTGCTAACTTGTCTTTACGGACATAGAATGGATGAATATTTTCTTTGCTTCTGCCTCCGCTAGATGATATACGGAAGTGTAGAATCATTGGCTTGTCAATCATATTACGGATGCTCACGTACTCATCGTAAAAATCATCAAAGTTGTCGAACTTATCAGTGAACACGTAAGATTTGTTGTCTTCATCACGAAACGGATAAGCCATACCACCTCCGTGCGAGTTGTTGTCCCAAGCATTCTTGAGTTGATTCTTGGAAATAAGGGCTGTTTGATTTACAATAAGTAAACACATAATAGTTGTTGCGTAGTTATAATCCATTACGCTCTTCGGGTTGGTTGATAATAGTGCAAAGATAAGCAATTAACATTTGATGTGCAAATCTTTACGTTGTTTTGTTTGCTTTTTTGTTGGCTAAAGGTTATCGAGAATGTGTTTTCTCACTTGGAATTGCTCTTCCTCGTTGCATTCTCTCCAAATCTTGCCTGTAACTCTCTTGGCGTTGAATATCAGTCTTGATGGCCAAATCGGTTCGTTCATAATTTCTTCTCTTGTCATATTCTTGGCTTTATTATTCATAGTATTTAAAAAGTGTTGGATTCTTGATTACGTTATACGCGTCAAACAGCGATACTGATAAACTGCTTAGTTCTCTCTCTATGTCGAACCTATTGGTACGGGCTATCCATAGCTTTTCGTTAGCTTCAACGATTTTCTTCAGCATTACTATCCGATGGAACGTTGTAGTTTTTCTAATGTGCTTGTAGGCCATAGCTTTGATTCCCTCATAATCGTGTATTCCGCATTTATCTAAATTGAATTTGTGGAATCTGATTTCGTTTTGCATCTCCATATTATTTTGTTTTTGTTTATAATTTGTTGCGTGTTGCCGTTGTTGATAGTGGTTGAGGATTTAAAAAAATAGACGCCCGAGAAACCCCGAGCGCCTACAATCATTAACCCAAATATCCATCTAACAATGAATTAGTTAAAAGGGGATAGTGCGGGAATCGAACCCGCATCAACCATTCTACCCTGTCGCTAATCAGCTGCTTACTGATATGCTGTTCACTCCCCATACACGACTCGCACATCTGCGAACCTCTTGGAACTGATTGAACGCTGTGACCACTCTGTCTTGTTTGTGCTTCACCTCATCCGATGTACCTGTAATGTCGATAGCACCATTGCCGTTCTCGTACATATTACCGAAAGCAAGAACCAATGCAAACTTGTCACGGATGCGTTTGCTGTCGTACATCTTACGCATAATCTTGCGAAGCGGATGCTTGTCTGTAACGAGCGCATTGGCTACATCTTTGTAAGACTGAACCTCTCCGCTATCAATCATATCCGCAATCACCTGTAGAAGTTGAACTCTCCACCAAGCGCCTTCCATATTTGGAACACCACTGAATATGCGAATCTCCACTCCGAACGGCTTCAAGTTGAATGCTCTTCTTGTCTGTGAAACATCTCCCTTGGTAACAGCACCTCCGTAACCTGTATTCAATCGCCCGATATAAAGGCTGTAGAAAAACGGAACGAAGTGATGCAAGTGATTAAGTAAGTCACGGCCATTCATACCGCCTTTGCTGATTGTGATGTGACCACCGCAAGATGTACGAGATGCATTCCCGTTATCATCTAACTTAGCATCCAACATCCATCTGTGCTTCTGAAAATTCTTACGAACTAACGTACCATTGTGTAGTGGTAGAATAGGTGAGATGAACTCAACACCTCCACTGCCTAATGAACTATCACGTTCTGCTCCCCATCCATCACATTTACCACCTAAGTAAGATGCGTACGCTCTCGCGTTACTATCTTGTTTCTCGGCCTCGATACCGAAATACCATTTGCCTGTTTCGATGGTAGCATCGAACGACATACGATATCTACTACTTGCGTGGTATCCGAATATGTTGCCTCTTGTGGTGCTGTTCACAGCGTTGTCCCAAGACCTGTAATCGAACATCGTAACAGCGCTCTCTTCCCCGTTGATGGTGATGTTCTGCAATCTATTGCTGTATACTTCTACTCCTTCGTACTTAAAGAATTTGTAGTGCTCTCCCCATTGTACTGAGTTACGTACCTGTCCGCTCTCTGTCCACTCTCTGTATGACTGAATACCGCCACTTGTACTCCCGTTTACGAGCACCTTACGTGCTGATTGCACAGCCCAATCCGGTAACCTCTGTCCATTGTAGGTGATTACAGCGGAATGGAGTGTAGGAAAGTAATACACATTCCCGGTTAGGTCAGTGTACTTTGTACCATTCTCAACTAGTGCTCCGTTTATTAATGATATGGGCGTTAGATTCCCGTTAGCATTGAACGTGTTTACAATAGTAGTATTGGCCTGTACTTCTGCTCGAGCCATAAAGTCATAAGTGACATCTACACTGCTCCAATTTTCGTTGACTACTCTGATAGATTTAGCGACTCTCATCGCTACATTTGAGTGGATGTAACCTCCGTGAAAGTCAGATACACGTGCATTCTCTTCGTTGATTCTGCGCCCTGTAAGGACATTGATTACTTGTGGCATAATAAATTGTATTTTGGGTTAATAAAATTACAGCCAATGCCTTGGCCGTTGTTGATGTGGGCAGAATCGAACTGCCCTACAACCATTACATCAATTACAGATTATCCGTTACAGATGTCTGCATATATTCTTGATAGCTCCATCCACTGCTCTGTGGTAATACGACCATAGGTAGCAATTTGGCGCTGTTTGAAATAATCTACCTTGTCTTGATTGCCGTGAGCCAAATGGTAAGCAATCTTAGGTAGGTATCCGTTAGCATAGCGATTTGAATTTGTCATTGTATAGATATTTAAGGTTAGCGCCTTACAGCGGAATCGAACCGCTGACCTCCCATTTGAGATAGACCACTTAAGGCTAACACTACAACGGCATCGCGCTCCCAATTAAGCAAGGTGCTACAGGACATTCCAAACGATTATTGCCGTACCACGATATCCTCCGTTGTTGATGAATTAAGCGCCCGAGCACAAGACCCTGTTTATACGCTACCAATCTCCTCAAGATTTTACCATTGTGATACAGATTCCAAACGCTCCCAATTGAGCGCCCTAATCATTGTCTGAAACAGCCTACAGGCATCCTCGATGCTTCGCCGTTGATTGTGTTTATACTGCCTTGCAAAACCCAAAACCTAAACTACTCTCGCAGATATCCTATGGCTATCTACTACCCTCACTCAAGCCCCAAGATGCCTACAGCGTGTTCGCTGTGACAAATGTCGCTTTGATGGATTCCTGTACTACTCTCACTCCTTGCTTATTGCTATCAATGACTTTACCTCTTCCACATTTGACCGAAGTCCTTATACTTTAACACTGAATACCCCATAGGCATATTCGGCTTCCGATATAACTCCGCTTCCAAGTGCACATCACTTAAAGTTAGCTCATCAAGGCAGTTACCATATGTACCACCTATCCGCAGTTTGCATCCGTATTTCAAGATGCTCGTACTCCGCTCCCACTCCTACCTCCACATTGATGCTCCGTTGCTGACCTTGATTCGAGTGTTTAATGCCCACAAGTACGGCAAGTCAGCGATGGCGCTGTGATGGTGATTGCGATTGCAGATTTCAAATAACGTTTGTCCCTTTCGACACAGCAATAGTACGGCTATTATATATATCCACAAGGCCTGTGGAATAAAATATCGACATAGATGTGCAATTCAGTATAAAGCACCTAGTAAGTGATGCCGATGATATGCGTATAAATACCTAGTGGATACCAAAAATGCACGACCAGGTATCGATTTATGTGTATGTCCATTGTGGGGCATCGTAATAGACTATATATAATTGGGGGAGGTATTGTGCTCACTTTGTCTATAGCATCGCTTACATATCAGCTATGGATTGGAGCGTAGATGCTAACCACTATCAACATGGTGGCTCCTGTATCGTAGCAGGTGAACATAGAATGATTCTGTGGGCCTAGGCAAAAGCTAAAAGTATTCTGAGCGCTAGGTAGGTCAATGGGGGGTTGGGTTCCGGATTCCGTTTCGGTGTGTCTGCGCGTGCGTATTATAAGTATCATAATCCCCACAATATATATTACTCAGAAAAAAATATAAGTCCTACTCGCCTGATTATTTTATACCTAATAACCAGATTTCACCACTTGACTATGTCCTAAAAAAGTTGTACCTTTGCTATGCAATCAACTACGGGTCTAAGCGTTTGAACGAGAGTGAAATGAAAGCGGTTAATCAGTATGAACGTTAAACCCGCACAAGGTTGCTATTCATTGAATAATAGAAAGTAACGCAAACATAATCAGTTGTATTGCGGAGCAGTCTGCCCACAGCTTTCTACAAGTCATGCTTATATTTATAATCATATTATTAGTTATCTTTGTTCCTGTAACGGTCTTAAGGCTAAGTAGTTATCCTACAGATGCACCACATCCTTTTGCTTGTGGTTCTGATGAGGTTTGTTACTGTAGTAAGGCTCTATATTGTAAGAAACGTGAAAGCAAAGAAGTCTAAAAAGAAATCCTCTGCGGCATACTACCGCAAGAACAAGAAGGCTCGAGACAAGAAGAAGAAGTACGATACTGAATATCATTCTTCTAAGAAGCGTAGACGGTACAGAGCTTTCCTAGTTAAGATGCGTCGCAAGGCTGGTCGCTATGGTAATGGTGACGGCATGGATTACGACCACGATGAAAAGAAGTTTATAACTGCAAAACGCAACAGAAGCAAGAAATAATGAAAGCAAAGAAAAAGTACAAAAGAGGAGGCAAGTTACCTGTTAAATCAGGACGGCCAGCCAGAACTGAGGCTTCCATAAGAGAAGAACACAGAAAGCAGACTTCAGGTAAGTCAAAGCCTGCTGTTAAAATCCAGAACACTCCAATGGAGCGCATAGCGGACACTGGATTAAAAGAAAAGGTCTACAAAGAAATGTCTGACGAATTCAGTAAGTCAGGCCAACCGCGTATGACAGCGAATCAATTAGCAATGGCTACTATCAACATGACGTATCCAGCTAAGGTTAAAAAAATCGGGGAAAAAGCAGGTGCTAAAACATACGGTCAACTTGCTGACTCTGTTGAGAAGTATACAAAGTACTCAAAAGGCGGGGGATTGTATAAAGAATTTGAAGAAAAGGCCAACAAGGGCAACAATGCTGCCAAGTACCTAGAGACTGGCAAGGGCCCAGATGGGATGCCACTGTCTGCAAGAACTAGAGCTATGTACAAGGCCATTGCTAAGAAGAACAAGAATATTCACTTGATGTCACCAGCTCCATTTGAGGATGACGGTGTTCGCAAGAAGGGCGGTAAGATGCCTAAGTACAGAAAAGGCGGTCCAGTGCACACTGACGAGATGGGAAGAAAAGGGCACTTCAATCCTTTTACTAAGAAAACCAGAGGAGCTAGCTCACGATTCGCTCCTGTTGACACCCAATACCCTAGTGAATATCAAAACAAAATTTTAAAGCCAACGTCTCGAGCAAGCGGGTACGCAAAAAAAGTTGGATATCAAGAAGAAAAAATGCGCAGTGGTTTCAAAATGGACTCAGTATTGGGGTTACGTCGTGATGCGTACCAGTCTAATCAAAACAATTTTGGTGTTAAAAAGAATAAGGTTAAAATTAGATAGTGAAGGCTTCTAGAAAAAAAGTAAAAGTAAAAGCTCCCTCCGGGTATCACTGGATGCTCGAGAGGGGGCGATACTATCTCATGCCTCACCAGGGGAAGTTTGTACCGCATAAAAACGCATCCTTAGAAGCGGAGTTCAAAGTTAAAACGGCACACTAATCTGTTCGTTCCCTTCTAGCTTCCTGTAGTACCTATGAACAAGCATTCTACCCTTCTGGGTCAGTGCGTACCTCACCCTGTAGCTAAACTTAGTCTCATTAAACATTGCGTCCTCGTAAGAACTGGGGGCAAGTTTATCGTAATACTTGTATATGTGCTCCATAGTCTGTAGCGGATAAACAAGCCTTCTCGCGAGCTTAACCTTCTTGTAGAAATAAGACTCTGACACGTGGTCAAGTGTAAAGAACTCGTAGTCGTAAACAAACAACATGAAGTTTAACTGAGCCTCTGTAACCCCTTGACTATTTACTATATCTCTGACAACTAGCCTGTGATACTTAAGGTAAGAGCTTCCTAGCTTTTCACTATCCCTCATCTTAAAATCACGAAACATACTCTTCTTTGACCGCTTCGCCATTTTTATTAAATTTGCATTGTATACAAAGTTAAGCAAATGGCAACTCTTTCTGGAAATAAGGTCAAGGACACCTATACGTCCCTATTAAAATTGCAATCAAATGGCATCACCTCAACGTTAAAAGCTATTGAGGATGGAGCTGGTGTTGATTCCGCTTTAAAACTTTCTACTGATACAGTAGAGGTGGACGGTACGTTGTCTTTTACAGCTGCCCCCACCACTGACTCATCAGAGCTTACAGCTTTAATGGTGGACGCTAGCAACAACGTAGTAAAGCGAGAGCTAGACTCCTCAGCATTTGGTGGGGCTTCCAATACATTTAAGACTATATCTGTTGCAGGTCAGAGCAATGTTGTTGCCGATTCCTCATCAGACACGCTTACACTCGCGGCTGGCGGAAACATAACATTAACGACCAACTCGTCTACAGATACTGTTACAATAGCGGCAGTAAGCACGTTGTTCTCTAATCCAATGTTTGTTCTGCGCCCTAGCGCCGCACACACCTTAACTAACACAGCATCCACTCCAGCTCAAGGAGCTGTAAACAATAACTCAACTACATCTTCGTATTTATTTAACGATAGTAGCAACGTGCACCTGCAAACATCTTCAACAACAACTGGAGCTGTAACCATAGAACGCGCTGGAGCTATTAAGATTGACGTCAACTTTATACTGGAGATAACTTCATCAAATACTGACGTCACTATACGTGTTTACCGTAAACCTTCAGGCGGCGCAGCAGCAGCAATACAGACTATCGTGAGGTCTAATATATCTACAGGAAACATGGCCATAGGATTTAGTCTGTTTACTCACTGTGCTGATGACGAAGATATATACTACGAGGTAGGAAAAAACAGCTCTGGTGGTGGTTCACTAACTACTCAGAGCACCTTCGCTATAACTAAACTAGACTAATGACTGAAAGACAGAAGGATTGCATCTTAGAGATACAAGAGCTTATCGTCGCTATAAATGATGTTGTCAAGAAATACGAACTTGAGGATGAGTTTTTAGCCGCTATAGCAGTAGGTTTTGTAGACATGGATACAGCGTATACAGATGTGGATGGGGACAGTAGAGCTAACATGAGTCTTTTGTCTACATTTTCTGTAGCGGACGAGGACGAGCTTGATGACCTGCTATCATATACTGTAGAGGCATACAGAATGGAGCAGGAAGAATCTCCCGATACGTCGAGTATAGATTATTGGATTAACTTATCAAATAGGGACGACAGCGTAAACTAAACACTGTCTTCTTTATATAATTAAATTAAAATGATTAGAAAAATAGTAATAGGGCGAGACCCTAAAGACGCTATGGCATACTATGTCGGTATGCGTGCTGGAGCTGGAAAAGTGAGCGCAATCGTTGAAGACGAGGCGCATCTGCACAAGTTCTCAAAAAAACGGTATCTCATTTACATCGAAAACGAAGAAGGTACAATACTGTGGAAGTCTGTTGACAGTATGCCTTGTATTGTCGAGTATGATATTAAATTCGA
>ENA-OSIY01000100-OSIY01000100.1-marine-metagenome-genome-assembly--contig:-NODE-100-length-47490-cov-9.990425_pt1 | contig 47490 bp, 28 predicted proteins | sample MGYA00237884_ERZ534233 | MGnify/ENA primary metagenome ERZ534233 (study PRJEB26412, sample SAMN06343840) | marine metagenome | isolation source: estuarine water | place: USA: Columbia River Estuary... | reverse complement strand
CCTGTCTCGTGGGCTCGGAGATGTGTATAAGAGACAGTATCTAAAGACATAGTGAAATTAGTAAATACAATTACCTTCCTACCTTGTTCTAATACTTTATCAATCAATTCACACGTGTGGTCAACTTTTTCAATTGCAATAAGTTGTCTTAATTTCATTAATCGATTAAGGGTAACCGTAAGACTTTCTTTTTTCCTGTTCTCCTTACTTATTCTTAGAAACTCCGTAAGTTCATCGTCGTAAAAAGAATTCTTTAGTTCTAACCATATCGGTGAAATAATTTTTTCAGGTAAATCTAATATATCGGTTTTCATTCTTCTTAGCACCACCGCCTTGGTTTGTTCTCTTAATTCGTCTAAGTTACTTGCACCACTCGTATTCCATATTTTTCGTCCACCCACCCTAAATTGGTAACCTTTACAGTACCTTAAAACATAACTCTTCCAATTAAGTGTTAGGGGTGAGTTTACTATTTTTAATAAATTAAAATAATTAATTGGTCTTGAGGTCATTGGTGTTCCCGTAAGTAACCAAACCTTGGGTATTTTTGCAAGTATATCATTTAACAGTTTTGTTCTCTGTGCTTGACTATTTGAAATGTAGTGAGCTTCGTCAACTATTGCAAGGTCAAAACCTTCATTTAGTATTATTTTATATGCATCACTATCCTCTGTATTTTCTGTGGTGTGAAAGTTTTTTAATATATCATAATTTATAATATAATATTTAAAAGTGGACCCCCACTTCTTTCCTTCAACGATTAATACATTTTCGTCTGAATAAAGTTCTATTTCTCTCTTCCAATTGATTTTAAGGGACGCTGGACAAACTATTAATACCTTTTTAATGTCACTCTCCAAAGATGCGATAACTGTACTTGTGGTCTTCCCTAACCCCATATCATCAGCAAGGATAAACTTATTGTTTGCCAATAACTTCTCTATTGCTATTTTTTGGTGTTCCATTGGAGGTCTGTGAGAGTATGGACTGTAATCTACTTCACGGTCTAATGTTTTTTCCTCTTGAATGACGGACGCTTTGGGTATCCACATAGAAATGGGTTTCATTTCTTTAGTTAAGTTACCCCATATATTATATGCCTTATCACTCTCACATAATAATTTTTCCACCCACACTTCTTCGACGGGGGACATAAGTAATCGATCTTCTTGTAGTTTAGTTCCAAAAGACCTCGCAATTCCGAGATACTTTCGAGCAACCTTAGGCACTACCTCATGATATTTTATGATATAGTCAGATTGTGGACGAGTTAAACTATAATTTTTCGATCTTTCGAATTTATGTTTTAAGTCCAATATATGGTTATTATAACCTGTATATCCTGTTACAATCTCCCTCGCTTGTATTTCGGGTAATAAGTTTCCCATCTATAAACTAAATATAAGGAATTCAAATCAGTTTTTAAACTATTTATCTATATGAGTAAAAAATTACCAATTAAAAGAATGAGTAAATTCTTCTCTGAAGAGGACTTCGACTTTAACATTCAAATAGGTCAAGAGTATCTTCACGGAGATTTAAATATGAAATTGGTTCTCTATCGTGTTGATACTGAGAGTACAGATACCGATGCGGTATATGCTGAGGTTGGTAAGGATCAGATTAAGTTTTTTCCACCTATCGAATTCAATGCGTTAGTTAAAATAGAGGCACCTAAAAATCAATCATATAAACCTGGCTTAGTTCGTTACATAGAACCCGGCAATATGACTGTATCTGTCTATATTAATCATTTACAAGATTTAGGGGTTGATATAAAGTATGGTGATTTTATTGCATATCCTGAAACCGAAGATAAAATTAGATATTACACGGTATCGAATGATGGTAAGGTTACTTCAGATAATAGACATAATATGTTTGGTTTTAAACCACACTACAGAACAATAACATGTGTACCGGCAGAAGAGTCGGAATTTAGAGGAATATAATGGCAATACCTAAAAGAAAAAATGACATAAAAGTTTACCAAGGAAATGAATTAATGGGTAGACGACAGGAATTATTAGATAAAATCACTGAGGGTGATTCGTTTCTTCCTGACTCGGTATTACACGATGATTTAGATTTGGGTATGTTAGATTTTGTCAAAAAGAACTTTGTTGTTATTTCTGGCGGGACACAAATACCAATTATACCTAAAATTTTAACTACGCAACGTTGGGGTGAATTTACCAACACATGGGATTTTGCCAATTTAGATGGTAATCCGTCGTTACCTTTTATTAGTGTAATCAGAAAACCCGATGTTCAACTCGGTACTAACCCAAGTTTACAAAGAACAATACCCGATAGACAACAATTTCATTATGCCACCGTACCAACATGGAATGGTACTCAAATTGGTGCGGATATTTATAAAATACCTCAACCTGTACCTATTGATATAAGTTATGAAATCACTATTATTTGTTCAAGATTCAGAGATTTAAATAAATTTAATCAAACAATATTACAAAAGTTTTCTTCTAGACAAGCGTATACAACTGTTAAGGGACATTATGTTCCAATAGTGTTAGATAGTATTGAAGACAATACACCTGTAGAATTAGACTCAAGAAGATTTTATGTTCAAAACTATAAATTTACATTATTAGGGTTTATCATAGATGACGAAGAGTTTGAAGTAAAACCTGCGGTTAGTAGATTGTTTTTAATGAACGAATTTATCCAAAGTAATAATTTTGAGAAAAAATACCTCACCAAAAACTTAGAGATTACAGTTGCTAACTTTACTGCCGATGGTGTCCAAACAATTTTCAGTGTAGGTGAAACAATAGGTATTCTATTTAATGTAACAATTAATGGTTTGTTACAAGAGAGAGGTGTTGAATTCAACCACGTTTCTTTGACATCTAAAATAAGTTTTGTTGAACCTCCAAGAGATGGGGCTAAAGTAACTATAACATATTATAAAGGTAGGTCAAGTGTTTTTGTAGATTCCGACGGAAATGTGAGACAGGTTTCTACAGAATATTTTGATTACTCAGGAGGTGGTCTTTCATTTACTACAACAAACAATATAGATAGTGTTATTAGTTTAGATTTAAACGGTCTATTATTAGAAGAAGGTAGTGATTTCGATATTACGGGTGGTACTGAAGTAACACTAAATGGTACTCCTCGAGTCGGATCAAGAATAGGTATTACTTATTTATTCTAATAACCCACTGGGTTTTTTGGGTTTTATAAAAAAACTACTGGGATATTTTTTTGAATTTTAATTGGCAGAAATCAAAGTGCGTAGAACAAGGTTTACAATTTTAATTGGCAGAAACCTATTCACCATATAAACCTCTTTTTCGGTCCACACAATTACTTTCTATCCACTTTTCCACAACTTTATAAATTTTAAAACCATTATCGTCACAATACTTTTTTAAGATATCGTGGTGTTTTTGACTTATTTTGATGTTTTTGGGGTTTTTGTCGCTCATAAAGATAAATATAGATAAAAAATTATCTTTAAATATCCTAAAATAGAAAACTTGGGAACTCTTTACTAAAAACTAAGATATTTATAGTAAACAATAAAAATTTATAATTAAAGTTAATCGATGGCAAATTCAAACAGAGTATTCGTTTCTCCAGGTGTATATACCTCAGAAAAGGATTTAACGTTCGTAGCACAAAGTGTGGGTGTGACCACATTAGGGTTATCAGGTGAGGCACTAAAAGGACCTGCATTTGAACCAATTCTAATAAGAAATTTTGACGAATTCAAAACATATTTTGGACCTACTTCACCAACCAAATTTTCGGACGGTAATCCAAAATACGAGTTGGGTTATGTTGCAAAATCATACCTCCAAGAATCTAACCAATTGTTCGTAACAAGAGTTTTAGGTTTAACGGGTTACGTACCAAAAATAACATACGCAATTAAAACATTAGGGGGAATAACAGTAGACCTTACAGGTGGAACTACAAATACAGTAGACTCACTTTCAGGAACTTCAACAAATATCTCCACAAGTACATTCGCATCAGATCTTTCAGGAAAGGTGGCGAATGACGGAGACAGTATTGTTGATTCTATTAATAATCTTAGTGCGGTTGACGGAACATGGTTTACTATTGGTTTAGTTGATGGTTCAGAGACAGTGAGTTTAAACTCATCTTTAGAGGTGTCAGGTCCAATAGGTACAAACAACAATAACAATTGGTACAATACGTACTTCTCAGTAGATGGTCTTGGGGATGTCGACGGGGTATATTCATACCTTTTCGTATTTGACGCAACGGCAGACGGGTTTAAAATAACTCAATTTAAATATGGGGCGGAAGTAAATTCTGACTACGACAATATAGTGGTATTATCATTGAGATCAAGAGGATCATACCAAGGACAAACATTAAAACTTGAATTAGGTTTATCAACTGACGTAGATGTTACATCATCTACTTTAGGGACTGACCCACTATCAGAATTTACACTTAGTGTTACAGGTTCTACGAGTGGTGCTAAGTCATTTACATGTACGTTGAACACATCATCTACCAAGTATGTTTCTAAAGTATTAGGTAACACTAATTTCGATAAGAAGAAAAATGAAGTACCTCTTTATGTTTTTGAAGAGTACCCGAAATTATTATCAGCACTTTACGGTCAAGGACTTGTTAGAGGTTTAGATATTGACCATATCTCACATAATGTGGGTAATGATTATTTAAATCAGTGGGAAACACCAGCATCACCAACAGTTGTATCTGAAGTGAGAGGTGGTATTGTTTCTGACTTATTTAGTGTGATTAGTATTTCCGATGGGGACGCAGCGAACACACAATTAAAAATACAAGTTCAAAACATTGACCTTGATTCAGGTGAGTTTGATATGATTATTAGAGACTTCAATGATACTGATAATAACGTTTCAGTACTTGAAAAATTCTCAAGATGTACAATGAACCCTGATTTACCTGGTTACATTGCTAAAAAGATAGGTACTGCAGATGGTGAATATGAGTTACGTTCAAAATATATAATGTTGAACATGGCTGAAGAAGCACCTGTGGATGCATTTCCTGCAGGATTTAAAGGATTTACATCAGATATCTTAGGTACATCTAAAGTTGGTAATATATTATTTAAAACAAAATATAATGTAGCGGGTGATGTTATTTCTTATAACTCACAAGGTACAGAACAAAAAACTAACGGGGATAAAATCAGAAAAGTTACTTTAGGTTTATCATCTCAAATTGGTTTTGATAGAGATTTATTTGAATATAAAGGAAACGCTGCGAGTTCAACCTCACATAGTTTCCACCTTTCAAGTCAAGCGTCTGGTATATCAGGTTTTAAAACAACACCATACGATTTAGAAGGAAACAATAAAGGTTTATTAGAAACTAAATCATACAGAAAATTCACATTCACAGTTTGTGGTGGTTTTGATGGTTGGGATATCTATAGAGGAACAAGAACAAATGGGGATGGTTATATCTTCGGTAAAAACACTTATGTAAGTGGACACACATCTAATCAGGGTGTATTTAGTGATACTGTTGGAAACTCAGATTACTATTCATATTTAGCGGGAATCGAAACATTCTCTAATCCTGAAGCGGTAGACATTAATATATTTGCAACTCCAGGTTTAGATTTCTATAATCACAGTTCATTAACTAATCAAGCAATTGATATGATTGAAGGTGATAGAGCGGATTCTTTATATATTGCTAATTCTCCTAATACTTCAGATGTTGACGAAATAGTTGACCAATTGGATGAAGTTGATTTAGATACTAACTATACAGCAACATATTGGCCTTGGATACAAGTAAGAGACGGGGACAATGCGACTCAATTATACATTCCACCAACAGGTGAAGTTGTTAAAAACATTGCATTGACCGATAATGTTTCTTATCCTTGGTTCGCAGTAGCAGGGTACCAAAGAGGTTTGGTAAACTCAATCAAAGCGAGAAAGAAGTTAACATTAGATAATAGAGATGACTTATATAATGCAAGAATTAACCCAATTGCAACATTCTCAGATACGGGAACAATAATTTGGGGTAATAAAACATTACAAGTTAGAGAATCTGCACTTGACAGAATCAACGTAAGAAGATTATTATTAAGAGCAAGAAAATTAATTTCAGCGGTGGCGGTTAGATTGTTATTTGAACAAAATGACGAACAAGTGAGAAATGAATTTTTAAGATTGGTTAATCCAATATTAGAATCTATTAAGAAAGAAAGAGGTTTATACGAATTTAGAGTAGTAGTGTCTAACGATCCAGAAGATATAGACGCGAATACACTAAGAGGTAAGATTTACGTTAAACCAACTAGATCTCTTGAATTCATTGATGTAGAATTCTTAATTACTCCAACAGGAGCATCATTTGAGAATATCTAATAGAATAAAAAAGGAAAAGGGAGGGTCTAACGACTCTCCCCTATCCAAAAGTAAAAATTGAGATGACCCCAGTATATACTGGTTTAATATATACTAGATTTAATATATTATATACTTTATATCCTATATTTCATACTAGTAATTACTGGGTAATAAAAAAATACGGAAATTAATTGACAATGTCAAGTAGTTCTCAAATAAAAAAGAAAAATATTTCGTGAAGAGATATATTTATAATAATAGAATAACAAATATAACAAAAATACAGACATGGCAGATTTATTAATGAAAATGCCGGTTCCTTACGAACCGAAAAGAGTTAACCGATTTATCGTTAGGTTCCCATCATCATTGGGTATCAACGAATGGTATGTAACATCGGCAGCAAGACCGAGTGCAAAAATCAACTCAGTAGAAATTCCTTTCTTAAATACTTCAACTTACGTTGCAGGTAGATTTGTATGGAATGAACTAAGAGTTAAGTTTAAAGATCCAATTGGACCATCAGCGTCTCAAGCGTTAATGGAATGGTTTAGATTACACGCAGAATCAGTAACAGGAAGAATGGGTTATGCTGCAGGGTATAAAAAAGATATTGAATTAGAAATGTTAGACCCAACAGGTGTTGTGGTTGAAAAATGGATTTTACAAGGTTCGTTCATGACTGACTTGAACTTCAACGAGTTAGATTACAACAATGATGCATTAGCAACAATTGATTGTACATTAAGAATGGATAGATGTATCCAAGTATACTAAAAAAATAATCTGTCGATATATTTCAAGGGGATCTTTTATAAGGGTCCCCTTTTTTATTTCATTTAAACTTTACTTTACACTATTTAATAGTTACATTTAAACAGTATGGAAAACGAATATAGAATAGACCCAACAATTCAATACGATGTTGTTGAATTACCAAGTAGAGGTATATACTATCCAAATGGTACGAAATCATTAAAGGTAGCATACCTAACTGCGGCAGATGAGAACGTATTATCCTCACCAAACTTAGCGGCAAATGGAGACATTGTCACAGAACTTTTAAAAAGAAAAGTTTTAACTAAAGATGTACCTGTTGAAGATTTAACAAGAGAAGATAAAGAGGCAATCCTAATTTTCTTACGTAATACTGCGTTTGGTTCCGAATTAAAACTAGTGTTAAAAGACCCTAAAACAGAAGAGACATTTGAACATACAGTTGATTTAAGTGAACTTACATATAAAGAATTCGATTTAAAAGGTGACGAAAACGGTGAGTATCCATATTTTATGGAAAAATCTAAAGTAGATATCACATTTAAATTTCTTACACCAAAAGACGAACAAGAATTAGAAGATATAACTAAAAGTTGGAACGGTCTTGGTGCACCTCCTATTGTTACAAAAAGATTAGGAAAACTAATTAAGAGTGTTAAAGGTAATAAAGATCAAATGAATATAAGAAATTTCATTGAAACCTTACCGATATTAGACTCTCAAAATTTCAGAAAATATATCAATAAAGTAAAACCAGGTGTAAACTTAGTACACCACGCAGTCGCCCCATCAGGAGAAAAAGTCACTTTTAGAGTAGACTTTGGGGTGGAGTTTTTTCGTCCTTTCTACGGAATATAAAAGCGCGCAGTTTACTGAAACCTTATTTTTATTAAGAAAAGGGTTCTCACACAGAGATGTGTTAGAGATGCCGGTCTTCATGCGTAGATACTATGTTGAGAGAATTATAGAGTTAGAAAAGTCTACCGACTAGTATTTATCTATATGGACGGATTAAATAAGGCACAAGAACTAGCTAAAAAATGGAAAGATGGTGGTCTCTCTGATAAAGAGTACAAACAACAGATGGCACGCCTCGCCGAACAAAGTAAACAAAAAGATAGTTCTTCTTCGATGGATTTTAGTATTGTTGACTCCGTTGGGTCACTACTCTCTTCTGCGAGACTTCAACAATTTGCACCTACTGAGATCGATACTTTGGCGGATTTGGCTAAGAATTATAATGCGTCAGGTAAAGGTGCAACGGGAACTATAGGTGATGTTGTTAACTCCTTAATAAAAACATCATTCGATGGTATGGGTGGTTATATTAAAGAACAATCCTATTTACTCACATTTGTCAATAAAGAGTTAGGTTTAGCGGGCGATTTATCAAAAAACTTTAGAGAAAGTGTCTCAGAAGCACAACCCGAATTAACGAGAATGGGCATTCCTTTTAAGGACATGTCCGAATCTGTGGGTAAACTAATAGAAGATACAGGTAGGTTTGCGTTAGTTGGTACGGATATGTTAGTACGTGCGGGTGAAGTCGCGGGTGCTTATGGTATGAGTATGTCTGAAGTTATCGGTGCATACGATGATTTTGAAAAAGTAGGTATAGGTGCGTCACAAGCACAAGAATCAATTGCAGATGCTGGTAAACGTTCTTTAGAGGTTGGAATACAATCAAGACAAACTATCCAAGGAATGATAGAGAATGTTGGAAAACTGAACGAATACGGTTTTCAACAAGGAGTTGAAGGTCTCGAGAAGATGGTTAGAAGATCAACCGAAATCAGAATGAGTTTAAGTGAAACATTTAAAGTGGCGGATAAAGTATTTTCACCTGAAGGGGCGTTAGAACTATCTGCGGAATTAGGTGTCTTAGGTGCGGCGTTTGGAGATTTTAATGACCCACTAAGACTTATGTATATGGCAACCAATGAAGTAGAAGGATTACAGGGAGCATTGGAAGGTGTGGCGGGTAATTTGGCAACCTACAATATGGAGACGGGTGGATTTGAAGTTACAGGTGCTAACCTTAGACAGGCAAGAGAAATTGCGGCTAAATTAGGTATAGATATGTCTGAACTTACCCAATCGGCAATTGCACTACAAGAACGTCAACAGGCGGCGTTAGCGTTAGAAGGTTTAAATATTAACCCTGAAAACAAGGAATTCTTAACCAACCTCGCGAGAATGAAAGACGGAGAAATGTCAATTGACTTACAAGCGGCAGGGTTGGAATCAGAATTTGGGGTAAAAACCATGAAACTAAGTGACATGAATAAAGAGGTTGCGGATAAAATACTTGCATTCCAAGACGAATTTAAAGATAAAACGGAGAAGGATCTTATAAGAGAACAAGTAACTTTAATTGAAAATGTGAGTAGGGATGTTAACTACTTAGCTACATTGGCGAGATTAAGAGTTGCGGGTGTTGCGGATGAGACCGTAAAACAACTTTCTAAGATGGATGCTAAAGACGCGGGTACTGAATTTAGTTCAATGCTTACTGCAGGTACAGATAAATTAGTAGAACAATTTGGTAAGAGTGGTGCTAAAATTGCGGAAATGGCAAGAGAAACTTTAGGAATTGATGTGAAAAAAGATTTTATGAAACCTGAAAACACCCCTCGTGAAACCACCCAACAAGATAAGACAGTTAAACATGAAGTTGAAATTAAGGCTAAAGACGCAATCAGTGGGTTCTACCAAAAGGAATGGTCATTAAATCCTGAGAGATGGGTTAAAGGTGAAGGTTATTTAGATCCTAATTAATTTGAGGGTTTTTCATCTTAAATCTATTTATATTAAAAAGAAATTATGCCAAGTAACTTAGATTTCGATTCTACAAGTCAATTTAGGGATAGTATACTAAACAGGACGTTACAACAACCTAACGGTCCTCAGACATTTACTAGTTCCGCATACGCTGTAGAGTCTCTTAGTGACCATTCAAACATGAGTCAGGGAGACGTAGACGATAATCTAAACACTTACTTGTCAGTACCCCAAAACTCAAATACGTTTACTACAGAAAATTTTAGTACTGTAGAAAATTTAAGAAATTTAACGAGGGCGGACGATTTAGGTTTATATCCCGAATATTTTGTACAAGGTAGTTATAGTAATTTAATTAGTATAATGACAACCGACAACTACGACAATGAGTCAAGGTTGATGAAGTTTGCTGCGAGACACATTAGAGAAAATAAACAAGGACCAGTTTTAGCGAGAATAACACAAAATTTAGTTGCTGCCACTTATGGTAGAGTAAGACTGATAGACGCGTTGGAAGGTAACTTAGCGACCGCAGTTAATATTGTTACAGGTAAAGAAGGTTTAATAGAGAAGAATTTTAAAGTAACGGTCGCCAAAACTATAGCGGGTAAGGCAATAGATTTCTTACAAACAGTTGCGGGTGTGGAGTTCCCATGGAGTGAAATACCTGGAGATTACCTAACAAACCCAAGAAGACCAACGGTTAATAGACCTGAGGCACAAACAGGGTTAGGTGCGATAATACAAGACGTAACGGGAGTATTGGGTTCTTTAATAGGAATTCAAAGAAGACCTAAATTGTCAAGAAAACCATCTGATTTAATGATTGAATATTTAGGTTCAGGTCAGAAGGACGTTTTATTTGATAACTTAAGTTATTCAACATACGCACCAAACTATACAAAAACGGCAAGGTCACAACAATCATCTAAACTATTCACTTTTATTGATAAAGTAGGTGATGCAATTAACGATGTTTTAGGTATGGGAGCACCAAGAGGTGTGGCATATATTGGTGATGATAGGGGGGAAGATGTAAAATATGCGATGGGTGATTTTAACGACAACATTGTTAGAAGTAGTTATTATTTAAGTTTAATGTTCGACCCCGTACAGACGGCATTGTTTGAAAGACAACGTTCTGTAGTTGAAGGAGGACAAATCGGAGGTAAACTAACATGGTATAGTAGTAAATCACAAAACAAATTAGGTGAGAGTAATCTTGAATACCAAGTTGAAAGATCTCAATTGGAGGAAAGTCTATCAACTAAATATGGATTTAGAAGTGACTCAATTTTAGGTAAAACTCAAGAATTACTTGAAACCATGCCATCAGACGGTGGTGCGGCAAGGTCACATGTGGCAAACGCTATTGACCAAACAAGTAGAATATTTAGAGAAGGTAATGTAATGATGTCGAGAGGATCGGCAGTAAAATATGTGGATAAGTTTGGGGAAGAGTCAGGTGTTGAATACTGTAGAGTATGGACGAAAGATGACCCATACATGAATATGTCCGACACAATGAAACGTACGGGCAATATAAGAAAGTTCGATTCTAGTGTAATGTCAAAACCATGGAATCTAAACATGGCACCAATGTCTAATGGAGAGGGTTCTTTTGAGGGATCAACAAATATGGTTGAATCCACATTTGCAGACGGATACATGGCAAAAAAATATATGTTCTCACTTGAGAACTTAGCGTGGAAAACATCTACACTACCAGGTTTTACATATACGGACTTACCGTTTTGTGAAAGAGGACCTAATGGAGGTAGAGTAATGTGGTTCCCACCATATGATATTAAAGTATCAGAACAAAATAATGCAAGATGGGAAAGTAATGTCTTTTTAGGTAGACCTGAACCGATATATACATACCAATCTACAGAAAGGTCAGGGCAAATATCATTTAAGGTAGTTGTCGATCATCCAAGTATATTGAATCTTTTAGTTACTAAAGTTTTTAAAGGAATGTCAGATGAAGAGTCTGATAATTATATAAACGCGTTTTTCGCGGGATGTAAGGAATTAGATTTCTATGAGTTAATAAGAACCTACACAACCTTAACTAAGGATGACTTAGGTACTATTAAAGAATACTTAGAAGCGGACAATCCCGACAAAGAATCAATTACTAAATTTAAAGTGGAGGTTGATGATAGTGAATATGAGACACCCGATTTAAGTCCTATTGAACAAGCACCCGAGAAAACCTTAATAAACTTATATTTTAGGAACGATTACCCAAGGATAGGAGATAGTGCGGTAACATGTCATACTACATTCACTCAAGAATATGATGGTTATGTTGCAAATATAGGACCAGCAACGGGAACACCACCTAATGGGTCCTACATGAAAGATTTAGTAAATGGGTTGGATACGGTCTTTACTGCACCACTAACAGTTAACAAAAAGAACGATATAGAAAACTTATATGGTAAGTCTGAGGGAATAACTGGTAGTACTTCTGATTATGACCTTGTTAGATCAAAAATATCTTCAGGTTTTGATAGACTTATAGAAAACAAGACAAATTACGACGATAAATTAAAAGGTATTAAATCAAGAATAGAAAATGGAGAACTTAAAGATGTTACTGTTAACATATATTCAAGTACTTCATCTGTTGCAGATAACAATTATAACGTAAAACTATCAGCGAGAAGAGCACATAGTGTATTTAAAGACGTTATGAAGGGGTTAGATAAAAACGGAAAGGATCATGGAGAGGACTTTTCAAAAGTTGTGCCGTCATCAGGGGTTCCTTCAATAACCCAAAGAATTAGTTATAGTTTTGAGGAGTTAGGTTATGAAGGTATAGAAGGTGGAATGGGTGTAGAATATATTGCGAATGGAGAAACAGTTAGTAAAACTGAAAACTTATTCGGTGGAGATAGTCTTTCAGTAGATTGTCACAAAGATGAAATACGATCTAGTAGTGCACTGAAAAGGACCGCACCTGTTACGTTTTATTGTAGACACGCAACTGTGGAGTTCATAGAAATACCAATAGATAAATTACCTGATACTCCTGACGATCCAAAAGTTAAACTAACTCCCGAAGGAACAATAGAACCACCTAAGGTAAAGAAACCACCTATTAATCAAATGAAAAAAATTATCATGAAGACGTTGTCTGAATGTTATTATTTTAAGGCATTAGAGGAGGATTCACCTGTTACATTTAAAAGTTTAACAGAAAAACTAAAATACTTCCATCCCGCGTTTCACTCAACAACACCTGAAGGTTTGAACGCGAGGTTAACGTTTCTTTTACAGTGTGTTAGACCTGGTGATACAATACCACTTAAGGGTATTGCGGATGGTAACGATTTAAACGCAAGAAACACAAGTTTCGGTCCACCACCAATATGTGTGGTGAGAATCGGTGATTTTTATCATTCTAAGATTGCAATTAGAGACGTTAACATAAATTACGACGAAGGTGTATGGGATTTAAATCCTGAAGGTATTGGTGTACAACCAATGATTGCTAATGTAACTCTACAAGTAAACTTTATTGGTGGACAAGGATTAGACAAACCTGTTGAAAGATTACAAAACGCGTTATCATCCAATTTCTTTGCAAATACGGAGATGTACGACCCAAGATCTATAGGTACAAGTAATATTGATGGAAAAGACCCTGAAGAATTTACAAAAGAGTTTTTGGAACAACTACAAACAGCGGGTGCCAATTCTCAAACACCTGATGGTGAACCATTAGAAGAAAACGAAATAAAACAAGGGGTTTTTATTGGAGGGTCAGGAGAAACACTTTCTTATGGTGAGATTGTTAGTGGATTAAATACGGACATAGAATCATATTTTAATACCTATAAGGAATCATACAATACAGTATTAACGGAATTTGGACCACACATACATTCATTAGCGTTTTCACCTGATTATAGAAATATAAACAAGTATGAGGTTAACACGTCAACCACGGCAACGAGAGACATAACTATGTTTGGTGAGTTTGATAAAATAAGAACCTTAGATCTTTTCTTAATAGAACTTAAAACAAAATTAGTAACAAGTATTGAATCGGAAGATGTTACCACAATGTTTAAATTCCATAGATTTTTAAATGACCCTAAAACGGAGAGATCCAATGAGTTATTAAAACCAGTATTAAGGAAATTGGTTGAGGATAAGTTAGATTCTTTATTAATTAACGAGTCGATCAAAAATATAAAATCAGCAAGAAATAAAGTTATAATTAATTTAGATAAAGTTAATTACTTGACGAAGTATGTGAGTGATGGTATGATTATAGAAGGTAACGCTACACAAGCAAATCTTTCAGGTTTTACTTATGAATCGGTTTATTCTGAAATTGATCACATGATGGACTATTTTGACAAAAACTATGATAAGTTCGAGAAAAAAATAGACACAACTTATAATTTTAACAGTCTTTCGGTAGATGTGGATACACTAAGTGAAATATTATCCGTATTATTAAGTGGTAGTGAATCTGAAGTGAAAAAAACGTATGAGGTGGATACAACATTATTCCCACCCAACATAAAAAATAAAATTGATAGAAAGGTCGATAAGTTTTTTGATGAAACAAAAGAGGATAGAATAAGACTTTCTAAATGGAAACCTAAGAAAAACAGTTCTGAACTTAACTTCGGAGTAATAGATCAGGTACCAATTACCGATTCATCACAACAAGATACATTAACAAAAGTCCATTCAACTATGGGTGAACTTGGGTCTAAATTAAATCACTTTAAAAATGAGTAGAAAATATTTCAACAGATATGAATTTTTCGAGGAAGAAGGAGATTTTAAAATAGTCCCTGGTATCGAAATACCCATTAGATCAACGGACAAATATTTACAATATAAGAAAGGGAAGGATAGGTTTGATAAAATTTCTCAAGAGTATTATAATACCCCTGTTTTCGGGTGGATGATACTACAAGCGAATCCATTAGCAGGAAGTATTGAATTTGAGGTACCAAACAATTTTACATTAAGAATCCCATTCCCGTTGGTTAGTGCTTTACAAGAATATAAAAAATCGGTAGAGTTATACAACTTATATTATGGCGAAGAATGATACCACGAATAGTGAAAACATATTAGTTAAGGTTAATCAAAACAATCTTGTTTACATTGACCCTAATAGTGTTGTGTCTGATGGTATTATTGAACCTCGATCTACAAGTCATGAAAATTTAGTTTATTATATAAACTTGGAGGCCGACTTAGTCCCAAGAACCACACTAAATTCAGCAAACGGAGGTGGTGGTAAACTAACATCTGTGGCTAAAGGAACACTCAACCTATTACAAAATAAGGACGGAGACTATCTTGATACGAAGTGGACAGATGTTTATACGGAACAACCGACAAAGGATCCTGAAAAAGAAGGTATTTATGAACCTAATCATGACGCGTCAGGACAGTCTTTTGGAATGACAAGTGTAAGTATAGAGGTAAAAGGTGTAAACTTTGTTCCTGTAGTGAATGTGTCTTTTGTGGATATAAGAGGTAAGACCCTTTTTGAGTCACCTGACAATTCACCCTATAAATCTTTTTTTCACCTACCGTGGCCTATATTTTATTTAACTGTAAAAGGTTACTATGGAAAGGCGATAAGGTATAGACTTCATCTAATTAATTTTAATACCTCATATAATGCGGGTAATGGTAACTTTGAAAGTACTGCGAAATTCGTTGGATCAACGTATGCATATCTTAACGACATCTCCTTAACATCCATCCTTAATGCACCTTACATGTACGGTATTGAGATACCCACTAAAAAAGAAACAAATACTAAAACAGGGGAATCAAAAGTTAAACTTTCTAAAACGTCACGAGGATACCAAACATTATTATCGGTATATCAAGAGTACCGTAGAAAAGGTTTAATTACAATACCTGAAGGTGTTAATCCCACCTTAAGAGAACTTATACAGCAATCGAAAAGTTTAGACCAAGCATTAGAAGAATCAATATTTGGTGATAACGGTATTGTTGATATGAAACTTTTTGGTTTAGTTAAGGAATTTGATGATGCGTTGGTTGAATTTGTTGGTGCGGTAAAAGCGTGGAGAACGAGATATTTAGCAGAGAACTATACTATAATCCCACCATCAGATGGTATAAAATATAACTACCTCAGTAAAGATCAGAACAACAAAACAACAAACATAGTTGGTCCTAAAAGTGGAACATTAGAATCAATTCTAAAAGTAAAGAGTGCGAAAATAAAAAAAATACAAAACTCAATAAGAGAATTACTTAAAAAATCAGGAAAAGAATTTAAATCATTTAATGTTAGTGTAAAGAACCCATTATCTGATATAAACACATATTACCTTGCGGCCGAACCAAAATTGGGAGGTAAAATAGGGGTTGCTTATGAATTAATAATAGATCACATAAATGAAATCATAACCTCATTCAATCAAGAAAAGAAAAAACTACAGGATAAGGTAGAGGAAAAAATGAATGAAATCGTTAAAAGTAATGGTAACGAAGGTTTAGGTTTCGAACCAACAATACGTAATGTTTTTGGTGTTGTTTTGGCAAGTGCGGACACTTACTTAAGGTTAATGCAAAATGTACATTATAGAGCATATAATGTAAGGGAAGAAAAGAAAAATGTGTTAGTTGGGTTCTCAGATGAATCCACTTCTGAAGGTGCGGTTTATCCGTGGCCTGAAGTTAATAAGGTAAGTGAGGACAAGAAGAAGATATTGGCATATCCTGCGGAATTTGATTTAGTGAAAAAGTTAAGATCCGACAACCCCACACTATGGCCTGAAGTTGAGTTTGTGGAGGAGTATATGGCGGTATCTCAAAGGATCACGGATAACTTATCGGAGAAAGAAAAAACATTTGATAAGGTAAGTTTTGAGTTTGAAAATTCAGACCCTAATCAAAATGATTTAAAAAAGATTTCTGAAGTTATTAGTTTAGGTAGTACAACTCCTTATTCTGATAAGACATTGGCCTCTTTATTTTATGAAATTGCGGAAAGAGGTAGGTATAGTGTGTTGAACGACACCTTCGATAGTGAAAAGACAATTAAAGAATTGGCGGACTTAGAATTTCAAACTCTACAATCCATGGTAGAAGGGGATTCGTTTGTGGTAGACATTCTAAAAGAAATATCGACCCTTAACCAATTGCAATCTAAAATGGAAAGTTTTTCCCCTTTCGAAAGAAAACCATATTATAATGATGGGATTGCCACAGTACCTTATATTTCTGATAATGTGTCTGAATCGTTTAAGTTACAAGACTACTCCCCCGATACATTAGAGTCGGCGGATATGAGTGAAGAGTATGAAAAATTAAAACTTAATTTAGTTGAGTACAATACAGATTCAACTAAAATAGGATCGAATACAATTGAATACAGAACTAATATATATCCTTTCAACTCTACCACATATTTGGGGTATATTGATAAGACTTCGATAACAAAAAACGACATTAACTTAAAAGGTATTTTTGATGTCAAAACAACTAAAGGACTTATACAAACACCTATAAACTCCGAAGCATGGGTTCGTGATGATTTAAATGATCAAGGTAATATCTTTAATATCAAATCATACTTAGATATAGGGGGTGATAACACTAATCTTAGTTCTGTAATTAATACTCCTTATTTCCATAGGGCCTTATTTGAAGATTTTCATAATACCAATAGTTCAGGTAAATATAAATCGTCGGCATACCTACTTCTTAACTCACTACCATACCACGATTTAGATATGGAAATAGAGTTAGTGGAGGGTAAGAAAACTAGAATGTCAAATATCTTTAAAGAGATAAGTTCGACACACTTTATTCCATATCACCTTATGGTGAAGTGGGGGTCTATATATCATAGATATAAAACATACATATTAGATGGTGTTGACATATTAAATGGGGTTGAGTTACCTATAAATGGTTCTGAGTATTTTGATAACAATCAAAACATAACCTACTCAGGAATAACGAAAAGTGACCAAACCGATATAGGTATACACCCGTATTATTCAGGAATATTTCACCAAGTTATAAATGGGTATCTACACTTTAATGTAAACGACACAACAACGACTTCATTTAACAATGCAATCACAAATGAGATAATGTATATACACCCATTCACGATAGGGAATAAAGAATACTATAATTCATTCGTAGATAATAGTAAGTTCGTGGGAGGTGAGAAAAGATATACTATTTTACCATCTCACGGTACTTTACCAAGACTAGGTGGTGATTTAAATAATTTATATAACCCATACTCCACAGACTATAATATAACAGAACAGTATAATTTTAATGTCGATTGGTGTGCTCCACATGGTGAAGAGTTCGCGTTTAGTGGAGTGACATTCCCACCATATAACCAATATATAAGTAAAGACAATAATAACCAAAATCGTACAATAAGTGGTAACAACAAAAAAGTTATAGACCTTATTGCAACATTCTCACCCGAAATACTAAATGAGTTTGAGGACGCATTCATTAAATTTTCAAGTGAAAAGGTTGATACGTTCCAAGTTAATAAACAGTTTGAGACTGTACAATATGACAAATTCCAAAACCTATTACACGATTTAGTTACGGTAGAAAAGAAGGATGAGGACGACTTAACAAACATTAATAACCAGTTAGCGACAATCACCAATAGACAGGTAGAACAACAAAAGTATGTCACTCAGGTGATAGTTGATTCTAAAAACCTAGTACAATTAACTTTGGCAAACCCCAAAGAATTAAACCTAAATGCAATTAAGTTATATACAGTTACAGGTGATAGAACATACGATAGAGGATATGAATCATCACAACTAACGAACAACTCAAAATATATTGAATTATATCTTGGGGAAGATATGGACGGATATTATTCGGAATTTTTCCCAATAAGTGATATGATACTAAATGAGGATAATGTACTACACTACAGGTCAATAATTCAAATATATGCGGGTTATAGGGCGAATGGAGGTAATGCGGATAAAACAGAGTTCTCTGAATATCTAAATAATGTAATTGTACTACCGTTTGAAAAAAGATTTACATCTTTTATGACCGGACTATTAAGTCAGTTCCCACAATTAAAAAGAAGTAAAGACAGAAATAATAACTTAGGTGTACTAAGAACATTTGGTATGGACCCACTAAAATTGGAAACGTACAGTATGTTTAAACTTTTTAATGATAGGTGGTCTTCAGGAAATTCAATAGGTCAAAGATTACTAATGGAAGAGTTTTTATTTTTAGATAAGGCGAATAAAGATATTGGGGATGATTTATTTTACGACGTAAAAAGACTTCAAGTATTTGAACTAGCAGAAAGTCAAAACTTAAAGTTATATAATGTCATCTCTCAGATGTTATCAAGAAATAATTTAGATTTTAGACCTCTCCCTGCATATGTTAATTTTTATGGTAATCGATCGGGTAAAACAAAGGTCAAAAAATCAGAAGAGGTTGCGTCACTACTATTCGGTAAATTTTTAGATGTGGATGTTGAACATTCTACACCTAAAATGATTGTTCAGTATGTTGGTAAACCATCATCACATATTGATACGTCGACAATTAGTAAAGATTACAAATACAAGAATGACACATTTAATGTGGGAGATGTGAATAATAACCCCGTACTGATAACAGACCCAAACTACTTTGAACAGGAAAATTTTAAAAACTCTAACAAGGTAGTTGCGTTTGAGGTTAGTTTTGGTGACCAAAATCAAGGGATATTTAAGTCAATTAGTTTAGATCAATCACAATTCAAAGAGACTTTTGAAAGTAATGTTGCGTTAGAGAACACAGCAAGATCGGAATCGGGATCGGGGGTTGCGCAGGTTAGTACTAACTTATATGACATTTATAAGGTAAGATCTTATGAATGTACGGTAGAATGTATGGGTAATGTAATGATTCAACCAACAATGTATTTCCAACTTAAGAATGTTCCTTTATTTGCGGGAGCATATTGGATTGTTGAGGTATCCCATAGAATTGAAAATAACACTATACGTACAAACTTTAAAGGGGTTAGAATGCCGAGTGCTAGTTTACCCGACCCAAAAGAATCATTTACTGCATCATATAGGGTTATGTATGATAAGATAATGAAAAGTGCGTTGGCTAAAATCAAATCAGAGACTAAAAATGATACTTCTGAAATAATATCAACATCCGAAGGTAATTTTAAGACCGATAGGGGTGGTACCATTATAGAGGGAGAAGAACTACTTAAAGAAAGTGGTGTAACTAATTTAGGTGTACCATTTAATGGGTATAAAAATATCCAATCAATACAGAAAGTAAAATATCAAAACAAAACTTGGTTTAGAACCATTGTAACTAAATTCGACGGACCAACTAATCTAAATATGTCTTTACCTACACAGGTATCTTCAGGAATTACGGTCAAACCAAGTAAAGTACCTTTCACGGAAATAGATCAATCAAGTAATAATTTTTACAGATTAAACTTCTATTCTCCGCAATTAACTAAGAAAAATAATACAACACCATCACAAGTGTCCGATTATCTACTTACCGCATCTTCAACAGATTTTAAAAATCCAAAAAACGGTATAACTAAAACTATTGTGAGTTCTTCCGTATTAGATAGTTCAGGGGGAGCCACAAGACAAATAACGGGACCCGCAGATGAAGGGGGATCTATTTTAACGATTGGAGACAAAAAAACCTATAGTGGTATGGCATTATCTAAACAGTTAATGAAAGATCTAAAACTACAAGAAGGGGACGTTATTTATTTTAATATACGATAAAGAGGACAATTAGTAAAAACTTGATATTTATAATAAAAAGAATATTATGAGCAATATCAAAATAGGATCCGCAATTGATGGTTTTTTAAGAAACAAGACGGTTAAGAACCTTAACGAAGAGGGGACAGAACAAGAAGTGTGTGATATGAACACTGGTGAATGTTACACAATCAAAAGTAAAGATGGTCTCGTAGAGAGAATTAATAAAAAATACATTACCGAAGACGGTAGACAATTATTAAGAGATTAAAAGATGAATTTAGAAAAACAACTACACGAAGAATTAATGAGATACCGTAGTATTAATAAGTACGGTAAGAATTTAATACAAGAACAAGAAGAACCTGTTGGTGATGCTCCTTTAGATGATATTCCTGCAGAGGAACCTGTTGGTGACGCACCTGTAGACGATCTTCCTGTGGATGATATTCCTATGGACGATATTCCTGCAGAGGAACCTGTTGGTGATGCACCTGTAGATGAACCTGTTGACGGTGATATTGAACCAGATGTTGAAGAAGTTGACATCACAGACCTTGTTAACATGACTAAAAACATTAAAAACGATTTAGATACCTCTAAGACAGACAATGATCAAGTAATGGGTAAAATGGGTGACCTTTTTTCTAAACTAGATGATTTGGAAAGTAAATTATCTCAAATGGATAATGTTATTACTAAGATAGATGGTTTAGAATCTAAGGTTGAGGACATGAAAGAACCTACGGCAGTAGAGAGACTTGAAATGAGATCTTTGGATTCATACCCATTTAGTCAAAACCCTGCAGAGTTTTTCTCTCAGAAACAACTTGATATGAAAGCAAGTGGTAAAAACGAATATGTTATAACTAAACAAGACGTATCGGATTATAATCCAGGTGAAATGAGAGATTCATTTAATCAAGAAAAACCGGACGAAAATGAAGTTGAGTGGTAACGTAAAATTTTTTCTTGAAGTTCAATCACAACTTAAGGTATTACATTGGCAAACTAAGAGTCACGCAAAACACGTGTCGTTTGGGGAAACATATAATGTGTTAAACGACTTAATTGACAATTTTGTTGAAGTCGCGATGGGAATCTACGGTAGATTTAAATTAGAAGAAGAAGAAACACACATATCTATTCAGAATCTTTCCGATATTGATTTACTTGGAATGATAAAAACGGTAAGAAGTAGTCTACATCAGATAGAGATAAATCCAAAAGACACAGATTTACTAAACATCAAAGACGAAATGTTGGCACAGGTTAACAAATTATCATATTTACTGACACTTAAGTAAAAAATACTACATATTTAAAATTAATAAAGTTCAAGGGGTTGACTCTTGGACTTTTTTTATGTATCTTTTTTATATAACATTAATAAATTAAAATTTAAAATTATGAGTTCAATCGATGCAATTCTTTCTCAATATGAGAAGAACACACAACCAGCCGCAGGCGGCAACAGAATTTCAAGTGAAGAAAGACTTAAAAGGTACTTCACAACAATTCTACCTAAAGGGACACAATCAGGACAAAAGAGAATTAGAATTCTCCCAACAACTGATGGAACAAGTCCATTTCAAGAAATCGCATTCCACGAAGTACAGGTGGATGGAAAGTGGTTAAAACTTTACGACCCATCTCAAGATGGTGAGGTATCTCCATTAAATGAGGTTAGACAAAGTTTATTATCAACAGGAAGTGAGGATGATAAAATCTTGGCAAGAAACTATAGAGCAAAGAAATTCTATATAGTTAAAGTTATTGATAGAGATAACGAACAAGATGGTCCAAAATTTTGGAGATTTAAACACAACTATAAGGGTGATGGTAATTTAGATAAAATTATTCCAATCATTAGAAGTAAAGGTGATATCACTGATGTTGTTGAGGGTAGAGATTTAATACTATCGTTAGCCGTAACTAAGGCAAACAATGGAAGAGAATACACTACAATCAACTCAATCATTCAAGAAGATAAGTCAGGTTTACATACTGATCCTGAAGTATCAAATGCATGGACAAACGATCCACAAACTTGGAGAGATGTTTATTCAATAAAACCTCTTGAATACTTACAATTAGTTGCATCAGGTGAAAACCCTGTTTGGGACAAAGACGCCAAGAAGTTTATTTCTTCTATGGGTGGTGAAGAAACGTTTGGTGGATCAGCAATGACACCTAAGGTTGAAGTAGAAGATGCACAAGCAACAACAAAAGTAGACGACAACCTACCATTTTAATTAACACGGACCCACCCACAAGAGTTTGATGGAAACATCTGGTGGAGCTACAAAACCGATTAGTCGGTCCCTACGGGTGGGTCCATTTTAAAACACAATATGGCAATTAAGAAAAAAGATTTTAAAAGTATTAAGTCCAAGTTCTCAAAACAAGCGAAGTTTAAGTCTGATAAGTTTTTTGATTTAGGTGATGCGTTTTTAGATGCGACAGGACTACCAGGTCCATGTATGGGACATATCAATATGATGTTAGGTCATTCAGATACGGGTAAAACAACTGCACTTGTCAAAACCGCAGTTGATGCACAGAAAAAAGGTGTACTCCCTGTCTTTATAATTACAGAACAGAAATGGGATTTCCCACACGCAAAATTAATGGGTCTCGATCTCGATGAAACAGTTGATGAGGAAACAGGAGAAATCGAATATGATGGATTCTTTCTCTTCAATAACGAATTTCAATATATAGAACAAATTACTGATTACATAAATGAATTAATAGACGCTCAGAAGAAAGGTGAATTAGAATATGATTTACTATTTCTTTGGGATTCCGTTGGTTCGGTACCTTGTAAAATGACATTTGACGGTAAAGGTGGAAAACAACATAATGCATCCACATTAGCGGACAAAATAGGTATGGGTATAAATCAGAGAATTTCAGGTTCAAGAAGAGTTGACTCAGAATTTACAAATACACTTGTTATTGTAAATCAACCTTGGGTAGAATTACCTGACAACCCATTTAGTCAACCAAAAATTAAGGCTAAAGGTGGAGAATCACTATGGTTAAATTCAACATTAGTGTTTTTATTTGGAAATCAAAAAAATGCTGGTACTACTAAAATCGATATTACGAGAAAAGGTAGAAAGGCAAACATTGGTAGTAGAAGTAAAATTTCAGTGATGAAAAATCACGTAAATGGTATTTCATTCGCTGATGGTAAAATCATGGTAACCTCACATGGTTTCATGAAAATGAGAGACACCGTAGAAGAAAAGAAATCGAGAGAAGATTACTTAAAGACAAATCTTGAGTATATTGGGTCGAGACTATTTGGTGAAAAAATCACAGATACATCTGGTATCGAATTCGAAGTCGGAGAAGAAGACGAGAATTAATTTTATTTTATTGTTTAACTATTAAACTACAAAGACTAAATGTCTAATGTTTTATTGGTCGATGGGGACAATTTGTTGACCATTGGTTTTTTCGGACTTAAAAATCATTTCTATAAAGGGAACCACATAGGTGCATTGTACCATTTTGTGAACACTTTACGTAGAACCATCGAGATACATCATTTAGATAAAATAGTTGTCTTTTGGGATGGTAAAGAAGGTTCGTCATCTCGAAAGAGATACTACCCTCAATACAAGGAAAATAGAAAAAGTAGAATAAGAACTGAAGAGGAATTAACAGCGTATAGTCAACAAAGAAATCGAGTAAAACAATACTTGGAAGAATTGTTTGTCCGTCAAGATGAATACGAATACTGTGAAACCGATGATGCAATTGCGTACTACTCTCAAAACTCACCAAAAGAAAATATCATTATATTTTCATCGGACGGAGATTTAACTCAGTTAGTTTCAGAAAACACACGTTTATTCAATCCTTCACATAGTAAAATGTATCAACCAAAAGATATGTTTGTTTATGACCACGAAGAGATAAGAATAGAAAACATCAAATTAGTAAAGATGTTATGTGGGGACCCATCTGACAATATCGCGGGAATTAAAAACTTAGGTGTTAGAAGATTATTAGGGGCGGTTCCCGAATTAAAAACAGAAGAACTTACATTAGAATTCATTAGGAGTCGTTTTGACGACTTATTCGAAGAAGATAGAGATAATCGTATAGTTACCAACTTACTTACGGGAGTGACGAAGTATGGGGTACTGGGAGAGGAGTTCTTCGATGTTAATAGTCGAATTGTAAGTTTGGATGACCCTTTCCTAACTGATGAGGCCAAAGAATCTATTGAATCACTTATTAATGATAAAATGGACCCCGAAGGTCGTTCGTATAAAAACACAATGAAAATGATGATGGAGGATGGTATTTTCCTCCTTTTACCTAAATCAGACGATGCGTGGATTAATTTCTTGAATCCATTTCTTCGATTAACAAGAAAAGAAAAAAATAAAAAAATAATAAAAATAAGAAACAATGACTAATCAAGATGTAACTAAATTTGAGTTCCTTTTAACCCTTGAAGGGAACATTATTTGCCAACGTTTTTTTAACGTGAGAGAGCATAACCCACAATCAAGACGTTCGATGGATTTACACGACTACGTAAAAGAAATTTCAGATGAAATTTTTGATGATTTAAAAATAAAAACTTCCGAGTATCTATATGAGAATCGAGAATATTTTTACGGTTTGAGTAATGTAGACACCAGTGAAAACGATGGAAAAGAACATTTTCTACTTGAAATTAAGATGGGTGACGATGTATTTATTTCTAGAGTGTTTCCCGCATATTATTTTCACCCAAAAGTGAGATATACGGTAGACATTCGTCCACATTTAAAAAGATACCTATCATATCTAACCGATATTTTATGTTCTGATGAATTGGAAACAACATATTTAAATTACCAACTGTAAAAATAAAAACATAACTTTGTAACATGGCAGAAAAGAACTTTGGACTTCTCGGAACATCATTCCAACAAGCATTAATAAAAGCGATAATTGAGGATAAGAAATACGGGGAAACAATTATCGATGTAATCGAGAGCAAGTACTTTGATAATAACTCGTTTAGATTTATAACTCAACATATTAAGGAACTTTACAAAAAATACGGTAAGATTCCCAACTATGATGGGTTATGTCAAAAGATTATACTTGAATTAGGGTCGCAAGAAAGTTCAAGAATACACTTGGACACTATTGAGGCCATAAAAGATAAAGAAGATACCGAACAAATGGTTAAGGATGAGGCTTTGAATTTTTGTAAACAACAAAACCTTAGAAAAGAACTAAAAAAAGTGACAACCATTATTGATAATGGGGCATTTCACGAGTATCAAACAATTGAGGATATTATTCAAAAGGCTCTACAAGTGGGTATTCCACCTGAAGAATGTATGGATGTGTTCCACGATATCGACGCGGTATTGGAAAAAGACAATAGACAGGCAATTCCTACGGGGATTAATGGTTTGGACAATATGTTAAAGGGAGGTATAGGAAGAGGTGAATTAGGTATTGTATTAGCACCGACAGGTACTGGTAAAACTACTTTATTAACTAAATTCTCTAACACCGCATATAATTGTGACTTTAACGTACTTCAAATCTTTTTTGAAGATAATCCTTCAAACATTAAAAGAAAACACTTCACAATATGGACAGGTATTGAACCTGATGAGCAACCTCAAAGAAAAGAGGAAGTTAAGAGTATTGTGGAAGAAATTCAGGGTAGATGTAAAGGTTCACTTAGTATTATCAAACTACCAAGTGATTCAGTAACAATCTCTGAAATCAAATCAAGAATTAGAAAACAAATTTCAGACGGAAAACCAATTGACATGCTAGTTATTGACTATGTCGATTGTATCAGTCCTGAAAGGTCTAATTTTGGTGAGGAATGGAAAGGTGAAGGTTCCGTTATGAGAAGTCTTGAGGCAATGACAACTGAGTTTAATATTGCGATATGGACTGCAACTCAAGGTAATAGAGGTTCAATTTCATCTGAAGTTGTAACTACAGACCAAATGGGTGGTTCCATTAAGAAGGCACAAATTGGTCATATAGTTTTATCTGTTGGTAAGACATTAGAACAAAAAGAACACAATTTGGCGACTATGACCTTACTTAAATCACGTGTTGGTCAAGATGGTGTGATTTGGAATAACTGTAAGTTTGATAATAGATTTATTATCATAGATACAGAAACTCAAACAACCTTACTTGGACACCAAGAACAAACGGTAAAATCAAATGTCAACCGAGCAGCAGAAATGTTCAAACACAGACAAGAAACATTAAATCGTTAATTAGCAAAAATTTTATACTATGATTGAAAAAATTCTTAAAGAGAATACAGGCCGTTTTGTCGTTTTTCCTATCGAACATCACGATATTTGGAAACAATATAAACAACAAGAAACATGTTTTTGGACGGCAGAAGAAATTGACTTAGCCCAAGACATTAATGATTGGGATAACAAACTAAATTCAGATGAACAACATTTTGTTAAGAATGTTTTGGCGTTCTTTGCTGCATCCGATGGTATCGTAAATGAAAACCTAGGGATTAATTTTATGAATGAGGTACAGTATACCGAAGCAAAAATGTTCTATGGATTTCAAATTATGATGGAGAACATCCACAGTGAAACATATTCATTGTTGATTGACACTTACATTAAAGATAAGGAAGAACAAAATAGACTATTCAATGCAATTGATACGGTACCGGCAATTAAGAAAAAGGCGGATTGGGCAATCAAATGGATTAACTCTGATTCTTTTGTTGAGAGATTAATTGCGTTTGCTGCGGTTGAAGGTATCTTCTTTAGTGGTTCGTTCTGTTCTATATTTTGGTTAAAGAAACGTGGTTTAATGCCGGGTTTAACTTTTTCAAATGAACTTATTTCTCGTGATGAGGGAATGCATTGTGACTTCGCTTGTCATTTATATAACCACCACATTGAAAAGAAATTATCAGATAAAAAAATCAAAGAGATAATCTGCGGAGCGTTAGAAATTGAAAAAGAATTTATTTTAGAGGCGTTACCTGTACGATTAATTGGTATGAATTCTGATTTAATGAAACAATACCTTGAGTTTGTGGCTGATAGATTATTAATGTCATTAGGTGTTAATAAAGTATACAACTCAACAAACCCATTTGATTTTATGGAGAACATCGCCATCCAAGGTAAAACCAATTTCTTTGAAAAAAGAGTTGCAGAATACCAAAAGGCAGGGGTAAATAACAATTCGTCTATAGAAGACCTAAATACGAATTTTGACGATATAGATTTCTAAATAACAAAATAAACGATGAAAGTAAAAAAGAGAGATGGCTCCTTAGAGGAGATGAGATATGACAAAATAACAAGGAGAATACAACATTTTTGTGATGATTTGGATATTGAATTTATTGACCCAACATTAGTTACCTTAAAAGTAACACAGGGTATCTATGACGGTATTTCAACTGTGGAGTTGGATACATTAGCGGCGGAAACTGCAGCATCGTTAGTAACCTCACATCCCGATTATGCAAAATTAGCTGGAAGACTTTCGGTTTCTAATTTGCATAAAACAACACCTAAGAAATTCTCTCAGTGTATTAAGGAATTACATAATTTCATTGAACCTAAAACAAACAAGGAATCCTCTTTGATTGATGATAGTGTTGCTAAATTTGTACAACAAAACAAAGAAGTTTTAGATGGTGCAATTACTCAAGAACGAGATTTTGATTTTGATTATTTTGGGTTTAAAACATTAGAACGTTCTTATTTGTTGAAAATCAACAATCGTATTGTTGAAAGACCACAATATATGTACATGAGAGTTGCCGTTGGTATTTGTAATGGTGATTTAGAAATGGCATTAAGAATATATGAAGACCTTTCATTGCATTTCTATACCCACGCAACACCTACATTATTTAATGCGGGAACACGTAGACCACAAATGTCGTCTTGTTTCTTAATTGGTAATAAAGGTGATGATATTGATGGGTTGTTTGATACAATAAAAGATGTTGCTAAGATTTCTAAATGGGCTGGGGGTATTGGTCTTCACGTTCACGATGTAAGAGCAAAAGGTTCATACATTAGAGGAACAGGTGGAGAATCAGATGGATTACTTCCTATGATGAAAACATACAATGAGGTTGCTCGTTGGATTAATCAAGGTGGTAAAAGAAAAGGTTCTTTTGCTGTTTATCTTGAACCATGGCATGCTGACGTTTTTGAATTTATCGATTTAAGAAAGAATCATGGTAAGGAAGAAATGAGGGCTCGTGATTTATTTTTGGCAATGTGGACTCCTGATTTATTTATGAAACGAGTTGAGGAAGATGGTGATTGGTCATTATTTTCACCCGATGAGGCACCTGGTTTATCAGACGTATACGATGACCCATTTGAATCTACTCAAAACTTCACTGAATTATACGAGAGATACGAAAAAGAAGGAAGAGCAAGAAAAGTTGTTAAGGCAAGAAAGTTAATGGATGCCATTTTAACTTCTCAGATTGAAACTGGAACACCTTATATGTTATATAAAGATTCGGCCAATTATAAATCAAATCAAAAGAATTTAGGTACAATTAAATCATCAAATCTTTGTACTGAGATTATCGAATATAGTTCACCAACAGAACAGGCGGTTTGTAATTTAGCATCAATCGCATTACCTAAGTACATCGTAGACGGTGAATTCAATCATAATTTATTATTTGAATACACATACCAAGTTGTAAAGAATTTAAATAATGTAATTGATTTAAATTTCTATCCAACCGATGAAACCAAACTTTCAAATATGAAACATAGACCAATTGGTTTAGGTATTCAAGGTTTGGCGGATGTATTTTGTATGTTAAATTTACCATTTGAAAGTGAAAATGCAGATATCTTACAAACTGAAATTTTTGAAACAATCTATTATGCTGCATTGACCTCATCTAAAGATTTGGCAAAGGAAAATGGTGCATATGAAACATTTATCGATTCTCCACTATCAAAAGGTATTTTCCAATATGAGATGTGGGGTAAAACAGATAGAGATACAAGTAAAAGATGGGATTGGAAATCTTTAAGAAAAGAAGTGGTAAAATATGGAGTAAGAAATTCTCTATTAGTTGCACCGATGCCAACCGCATCAACGGCTCAAATTTTAGGTAACAATGAGGCGTTTGAACCATTCACATCTAACCTATTCTCAAGAAGAACGTTGGGTGGTGAATTTGTTGTTGTAAACAAACACCTTGTTAAGACATTACTTGAAAAAGGTATATGGTCTGATGATATAAAAAAGAAACTTATCATGGAAAACGGTTCAGTTCAGAATATTCCTGAAATCCCAACTGACGTTAAAGAAGTGTATAAAACGGTATGGGAAATGTCCCAAAAAAGAATACTTTTCATGGCTGCAAATCGTTCAATTTATATTGACCAATCACAGTCTTTAAATTTATTCATTGCAAATGCGACTAAACAGAAAGTTTTGGCGGCTCACCTTTATGGATGGAAACTCGGTCTTAAAACCGGTATGTACTATTTGAGAACCAAATCTGCGGTTGACCCACTTAAAGGGTTAGGTATAGACATGTCCACCACAAAACCAAATATTGAAACCCAAGAGGTTCCGAGTACAAATAACTTAATCCAAGATAATTCAGAAGAAATTAAATTAACGGAGATGGTTATGAGTTCACGACCAACGGATTCACCATTTGAGTGTGAGGGGTGTGGGTCTTAACAAAAAGTGGGTGGCTCCCTTAATGGTTCGCGGCCGACCGCAAGCATCTATTTAGTTTGGTTATACAGGGGGCGAAAACCGAACACCATACATTTAATCCCAATCCTAAAAGATTGGGATTTTTTATTTATTAGTATTCTAATATTGTTTATATTTATTTACATGGCAACATATGGTATAGACTTCCCATTTAGACAAAGTATGAAAGGTAGTTTCCTCAATATGACGGAAATACCTGAAAGGGAAATTAGGGCGAACCTAATACATTTAATTTTAACCAGAAGAGGTACTAGATATTATTTACCTGATTTTGGTACGAGATTATACGAATACATATTCGAACCAAACGATGCGGTTACATTTCAACTAATAGAAGATGAAATCAGAAGTACAGTTAAAAAATATATCCCTAATTTGGATATAAAGACAATTAGAATAACCCCCGCGGATATGGACTCCGAGCAACCTGCAAGTGTGAGCGAACAAGATGATGAAAGATTATTTAGAGTATCTGACAATTCATCTAAACCCTACACCGCTAAAGTTAGACTTGACTACGACATTAATAATGAACCATTCAGTTCGTCAGACTTTATAATTATTAACATTTAATATGGCTAAAAAGATATCATACGCAACAAGAGATTTTGCGGGATTAAGACAAGAGTTAGTTAATCTAACAAAAGAATATTACCCTGATTTAGTAAAAAATACTAATGATGCATCGATTTATTCGGTTCTTTTGGACTTGAATGCGGCCGTTGCTGATAACTTACACTTTCATATTGATAGAGTATGGCAAGAAACCATGTTGGACTTTGCTCAACAAAGACAATCTCTTTACCACATTGCAAAAACATATGGTATTAGATTACCTGGTAACAGACCATCAGTTGCGTTGTGTGACTTTTCAATCAACATACCTGTAAGAGGTGATAAAGAGGATGAACGTTATTTGGGAACCATTAAAGGTGGTGCTCAGATTTCAGGTGGAGGACAGGTATTTGAAACAATAGATAATATTGATTTCTCTAGTCCTTTCAATGCTAAAGGAGAACCCAACAGATTAAAAATACCTAATTTCGATGGTAACAATAGATTAATTTCATATACAATATTAAAAAGAGAAGCGGTAGTTAACGGTGTTACTAGAATTTTTAGAAAAGTTATTACTGAACTTGACCAAAAACCATTTTTAAAACTTTATCTACCTGAACAAAATGTTTTAGGTGTAACATCAATCATACACAAAGATGGAACATCATTCGCTGGCAACCCAACAAATTCTGAATTTTTAGAGGCAACCAATAAATGGTATGAAGTTAAATCGATGGTACAGGATAAGGTTTTTGTTGAGGACCCAACTAGCGCGTCTGATACAGATAATTTTAGAGCAGGAAACTATATTAGTGTTGCAAATAAATTTGTTACGGAGTATACCCCTGAAGGGTATTTCTCATTAACATTCGGTTCAGGTAACGTTGACCCAATGGATAATTTGGATAACTACATTGATGGTAATCTTAAAGTTAGTCTTGGTACATATCTTAATAACATGTCATTAGGTGCATTACCAAAAGTTGGTACTACGATGTTCATCAAATATAGAATTGGTGGTGGTAAGGATACTAACCTTGGAGTAAATGTGGTAACTAGTATTGACGATGTTGAATTTAATATAACGGGACCAAACACTGCAATTAACACTCAAGTAACCCAATCACTTATTGTAACCAACATAACACCAGCAATCGGTGGAGCGGATTTACCGGGAATTGAAGAAGTTAGAAATATGATTGCATATAACTTCGCGGCTCAGAACAGAGCGGTAACATTAAATGACTACAAATCGTTAATAGAGACCATGCCTTCGACTTACGGAGCACCTGCTAAGGTAAACGTCATGGAAGAAGATAATAAGGTTAAAATCAAATTATTGTCATATGACGAAAATGGTAATCTTTCAGATACCGTTTCTACGACTTTAAAGGATAATATTTTAAATTACCTATCTGAATACAGAATGATTAATGACTTTGTTGATATTGAGAGCGGACAAGTTATCGATATGGGTCTTGAAATTGATTTGGTTGTGGACAAGAATGGTAACCAAACTGAAATCATAAAAACATCAATTGAAGATATTGTTGAATATTTTGCAATCGAAAAAAGAAAAATGGGTGACCCATTATTGGTTGGTGATTTAAATAGATTAATTGGACAAGTAAATGGGGTGGTAAACGTTGTTGATGTCCGTGTTTTTAATCAAACAGGTGGGGAATACTCAAGTGCAGAGGTTGCACAATCATACGTAGATATGTCAACTAAGGAGATTAAACAATCCGATATGACGATTTATATGAAGTCTAATCAAATTTTTCAAATTAGATTCCCAAATAAAGATATTAAAATAAGGGTTAAAACTTTAGGTTCGACTACATTCTAATTTTATTTTTCCTTATTTTTCTGGAAAATAGATAATTTTCTATTTATAGTAGAATGATACAGAAACATAGAATTTCCACGAATATAGGTAGAGACCAAAAGGTTACTGTCGAATTAAAACAAGACTATGACCTTTTAGAGATTTTATCTTTAAAATTTACGCAAGTTGACGCATATTCCTCAATGTGCTCAGACTACGGTGTTGTTGTGGGTAGAATCTCTGTAAACAACGGTTTGGGTATACCAAATGCGAGAGTATCTATTTTCATTCCACTTGATGATGTGGATAGTGAGGACCCCGTAATATCTAAATTATATCCATTTACAACCATTTCAGATAAAAATGATGATGGGTATAGATATAATCTTCTTCCATCAAGAAAACAACATGGGGGACATGAACCAACAGGTACGTTTCCAGACCAAAGAGATGTTTTAACAAGAGAAGAAGTTCTCGAAGTTTACGAAAAATATTACAAATACACAGCAAAAACAAACGATGCGGGTGACTTTATGATTTGGGGTGTTCCACTTGGAACACAAACCATTCATGTTGATGTTGATTTATCCGATATCAGTTGTTTCTCATTGAGACCTGATGATTTTATCAGACAGGGAATGGGTGTTGATTCATTCAAAAATTCGTATTCATATAAAAGTTCTAACGATATTGATGCGTTACCTCAAATAATTTCCTTTAATCAAACAATTGAAGTTTACCCTTTTTGGGGAAATGAAGATTTGTGTGAGATTGGAATTACAAGAACAGACTTTGATTTATCAGATAAAGGGGTTAAAATAGAACCTAAGGCATATTTGTTGGGGTCAGTTTACTCAGACCAAGGAACAAATACAGTAAATAAAAACTGTACTCCAAAAGGTAAAATGGGTAGAAAATGTGATTTAACTACATTCCCCGCAAAGGTTGAAATTATTAGATTTACAACCCGTAAAGACGACCTTAATAGACCAATACTTGAATTTTTAGAAATTGAGGAAGATGTCGACGATGATGGTTCATTTGTTTTACCGTTACCGATGAATTTAGATTACATGTACACCAATGAGTTTGGTGAAATGGAAATCACCAATGACACAAATAAAGGTATACCAACAAGTTCATGTTATAGATTCAGAATATCGGTAAAAAACGATTCTCTCGGTAGGGTTAGAACAACTGCTAGTTATTTAATACCGAACATTAGAGAATTTCAAAACGACATTGACGCATCATATGCGTGGTCAACAAATTGGACCGACTATCCGGCCGACGCACTAAACAGTACATATATTTTTAATTCCGTTTTAGGTAGTTACTATCCTGACGATTTCTTCTACCGTTTTACGTATAATAAAGTTTATGCGGTTTCCTCATTCATGGGGTCATTATACTCTTCTGGCGGATTTAATAGACATACTTTTTTAGGTATCAAAGAAATTTCACCAAAAGAAGAAGAAGATTGTCAAAGTGAAGTTAATACCCCACCAACAAATTGGGGGTTACAAAAATTTAATTTTTCAATTCTTTTAGCAATTATCATTAACATTTTTGAAAGAATAATATACATAGCATTTGTTGGTTTAATGCAAGTATTGATATGGCCATTTCAAATATTCTATGATTTCAGAATCTATATTAGGGCATTTCGTGTTACATTAATTAACTGGAGGCCCTTCAAATTTCTCGATAAAGTTATTGAGGCAATTCAAAGATTTGGAACTGTAAGATTGGGATTGGCAATTTATCCTGAATGTGAAAATTGTGACCAAGTAGATGCTGCTCCGGCAGTACCGGACACAACCGGAGATGTCGACCCAGCTTTAGTATATGAAATGGTTGGTTATGGAACTGCGTTAAGAGATTATACAACTATTATAATTGATTGTGATGAGTATGAATTGTATGGTGATGCACTTCTTGGGTCAACATTTACGTATGTTGATTGTACTGGGTCAACATCAACTAGTCTTTATGTTGACCCAGGATTGACAGAAACTCGATGCGTTAAATCGGGTACATTATCAACACTTGATGGGACTTATAGTTTGATAGTAGGGTGTGATGCAACCGTATCGACACCATGGTTAGACCCAAATTCAAGTAACAACGAATTAGTTTTAAGTGATGTTAACGGGTTCTCGATATACACAACCGACCCAATAACGGGAAAGACACTTTCTCAAATTTACGATAACAATGCAACAGGTACCGTTTATATTATTAAATTAATCTCATATTTGGGTGGTACCCCATCAACAGTATCTTACACGGGACTAAGTACAACATTAAACATCGACACATACACTGATGTTGGTAACACATATCATTTACATTCTGACAGTTCAAATAGTAACCAATGGATTGTTTGGAACGGCACATGGACTGGTGTGACATATGAAATATACGATTCAACTGCCCTACTTACCGGAACCGGCACTACTGTAAATCAAGATGATGGTGGCTTACCATCAGGTTGTGGTTCTTACATGACAGTATATAATGAAAGCATTGTGTCCGAATCATATTGTTCTAACAATGCAGACATTGCATACTCAGGATTATCAACTTCTAATTTAGTTAGTGGTCCCACATGTTCGAATTTTGTTGTTGGTCAAGTAATTAAACAAGTGAATAGTAATCCATGTTCATCATGTGTGACCCATAGTGGTTATTCGGAATTTAGACGAGGGGTATTTACAATAATTCCCGCGGCGAAAGATACCAATTGGACTCATAATTTTAAGGCAATTGGTGAATATTGTAGAAGAAAACTCGTTGCCAAATTATTCTGTGAAGGGGTTGTTAACTATTCATTTACTGATAATTGGTTATCGGGTTCACTTTATTTATTCCCATTCAAAGCAAAAGTTAGATGGGATGATGAAGGTGCTCTCGACTTAAACAATAGAAGAACGAATTATTGTGGAAATTTAGTTCGTTTTAAAATAAAAGAAAAAACAACGGGAATTCCAGATAAAAGATTTTATTATAGGTCGGCAAAATTTAATGGTTCATCCTTTAGTAGATGGAGTAGTGATAGTACATTGGGTCACCCAACAACAATTGTTGATTTAGGACCAAGAGATGAATTCATTAAAGAAATATGTATTGACCCCGCATTGGACCCTAACTGTTCTGTTGTTAGAAGTATAGGTCCATCATCTTTTCAAGATTTTAAAGAGATGTTAGGTCTTTATTTAAACTATAAAATGGATACCCTTGGAACAGATGGCGGTTATACTGATATGTTTGACAACAATGGATTTGATTCAATCCTTCCATCCAAAATGGATGGTTATGTTTTAAATGGTGATATCTTGCAATTAATTTCTATAAATAATGAAGTAGGTATTCAAGAATTTGATTTACAAAATAAAAATTACGTACCGTATTCATACCAAGTTGTTGACCCTGATGACTACCCAACATTATTTGAGTCTAGTCCGGGTGTTTGGGGACCATTACCGATAAATTTTGTTTTAGACGATGATGGTTATAGGGTTCGAGTTTGTTTAAATGAACCCGGCAGATTGACTGAATCCTCACAAAACGTACCATTCTTTTTATGGGATAAACAGGGTACGGGGTTTGGTGTGGGAACAAACCAATCGTGGGATTATGGGTCAATTCAAAACCAACCATTACAAGGAATGACATATAATTACAACTACACCGGAGACTCATCATGGAAATATGTATTATTCCCAATGGGTAAGGATTATGCTGGTTTGACAAAAACAATAAGCGGTGTGAGTTATAATGAAGTCACATTTAACATTGAAAGAACATCTGCGGTATACACTGCAACAGATTATTTAATTTTTAATAATCAAGAAGAAGGTTTCACTTACTTATACGTCACTAGTTGGTCTTCAGGAACAAGTGAAGATGAAAGAGTGCAAAATGCGTTAACAGCTACGTTATATACTAGAACAGGTAACACAGGTGGATGGGCATCACAAGCGTGGACATATGATACTGATTTTATTATAAAACCAACAACAAACAATTATGGTAATAGTGATAATCATAAACAAATTTTATCTACACCATTTTTATTCTATTTTGGTTTGAGACCGGGTAAAACTGCGGTTGATAAGTTTATACAAAGATTCGGTCCAAAAGGAGCGTTTCCACAATCTGAATAATGGATAAGAAAAGAATCATATTACCTAAAAAGAAATTCTTCGGTGCAATCGATGAAGATTTAAGTCTAAAAATAAATTTAGATGAATCTAAAAACTTGCTCAGAGAGGGAGACAGAACAGTAATTCTTGACATGTCTGTTCTTTTCGCAAAGGAAAGAAATGAAAGTCCAAACTACAAGGTACATGGAAAACTAAAAATGGTTTTTAGAAACATATACAGTGGTGAATCGGGGTATTCCCCAATACAAGAAAAACTATATTTGATTGGTGATGGTACTGATTCAAATAATTTTAATGGATTTGTTTCATATGAAGAATTTGCATTTCAAAGACAGGATGTGAAAAGAGAATACAATACAATACCGGCAACAAGTTCTCCCGGTACGTATTCACCTAATTTATCTGTTATTGGACAAAGTACTCATAAATCAATTACCCCAATACAGGCACCATACCATAACTGGAATGTGTACCTATCATATGTTTATTCGGGTGATACAACATATCCAATCAAATACTCATTGAGTGGTGGAACTAGTGGGGATACTTATTCCTTTGTTTCAGGTGATGGTATACCATTTAGAGTAATAGATAATGGCTCAACATATAAATTAATATGTCCAGTTACACACGGAATTTCTGCCGGTGAATATATTGTCATTTCGGGTGGTACATTAAATAATTCGATACCACTATCGGGTAGAACATTTTTAGTAATAAGTGTTGGTGATGAGTTATATGATTCAGAAAATTATGTATTGGATATTTCAAAATCTGAGATACCATCAGGAACAACATTATCTAATGTTATACTTGGTAAAAGATGTATAAACAAATATAAATTAAACGAAACCATATCGACATATTATGTTCATAAACATAAAACACTTACGGAGGATGTGGATTGTATTATCGATAAAATTGGATTCGAATTACCAATATGGGAGGAAGAAAGAAAATTACTACTTGAAAATTCACTCGGAACAAATGATGTTTTAGTTGTAAGGAATCGAATGGAAAGTTTAGTGTACGATTTTAAAAAACCATTTGTACTTGAAGGTTTAATAAATAATTTAGGTTATTTACCGACAGATGTTTATGTATCAACTGTTTATGTAAACAAAAATGGGTTATTCGATTATCCACATAAGGCTGGTTTTAAATTTAATTTCCATAACTCATGGGTTGATGAACACTTTAGTGGTACCACATCATTAGAAACCACATTACCAACTCAGACATTTACGTCTAATTCAATAACATTCACAGGTGGAACTGCATTACCGATTGGTACTGTTTTAACTGGCGCATTTATTGAATACAATAGGTCGGAATTAAAAGAAAGGGTTATCAGTGAGTCGTATCATAAAATGACCCATAGAACTACCATATTTGACCACGGACAAGAAAGTTCATCAACCTATTCAGGTGCATCCGTAAATAATAAAGTCGGGTTATATTATCAACCACATCATAGAGTAAAACTTAGACAACTTTCTCCGTATGTTGAAAGTTCTAATACTAGTCAAATATATGGTTTACCTCAAAACGCAAAATATTTTGAGGATGAATTATTATGGAAGTGGCATGATGTGTATGACCATGGATTTATCGACCCAGAAGGATTCGGTACAAATTATCCATTTATTAATAACATTCATTATATAAAAAATGATATCAATTTCTATTTACGTAATGAACAACAATACACAAATAAATCTGATGGAATTAAAAAATTGGTTAAAATAGTTTGTTAAAATGGAAATACTAAGAAAAACTACCGACCAAAATATTGTACTAAACACAAATCAAACATTTAAAACTGATTTGGCGTGGACTGAGAATGCTGAGTCCATGGAAAAAGAAATTTTGTATGAGATTATAAACCCAACAGAGAATTATGAAACGGTTAGATATATACACGCACCATACAATAGTGGGTTAAATGTTAATCAAACAGATATATGGTTTTATTTTTATTTTTTAAATGGGTTAAATAATTATTCAACAGGTTTGGATTATAACCATATTGGTATCACCTATCGTGAAAATTCTAAGATGTTAAAACAATCAACTGAAAGTTTTTTTAGATTGGAATTTTATAAAACACCAAATGGTGATGCCCCAACAAACCTAAATAGAAGATTAGTTTTTGCTAAAAATCTTACACTTCCATTAGGTGAAAAACAATTCTATTTAACATTAAACGATTACATTCACGTTCCTGTTTTTATGGGTTCAAACTATAGAAATAAGGAAAATATGTATCTATTTTGGTTTTCAGATGACAGTGCGTTTGATGAAACAACACTAACTGGTAACACATTTTACATGACTGCTAAGTTTTATAACTCAAAAGACGGTTCGGTGTTAGATTTTACAAATAAGGTATTATCGGCGGGTGTTTCCGCTAGTGAAACTGAAGATATGTATTTTAAAATGATAATAGATAGAACAGATTATTCTTATCAGATTTATCGATTTAGTGGTTCGACAACTTTAAGTCGAATAGGTGAAAGTAACGACCCAATAAAATTTTATGAAAGACGACCATAATGGAAAAAAACGCATATAAAATACTGAGAAAAAATATCCCCAATGTGAGATTACACTCATTATCGGGACAGTATTGGTATGATTATTTTGGTAATTGGGTACCATGGTCAGGTGATACAACCTTACCACCACAAATTGGTTATGTTGTATATAACGTAACGGGAACTGTGTCTGTTGGATATTATCGATGGTCAGGTTCAACATGGGTATCGATTTCAAAAGCGGTGGCCATGGGTAGTTATGACATTCCGTTATTCTTAGAGAGTTCTGCGGATGAAATGGGGGTTATGGTTGGTTTCGATGGAAATATGGAACAGGTTGAACAAATCTGTAATTTTTCATATACCCAAACCGGAAACACCGTTCAAGTTTATAATACTGTAGACTCGAGTAAGGTATCTGAAATTCACGTTATTAATTTTACGGTGAATTGGGGTGACGGAACAACCAACACGTTAACGACCCACACTGGTACGACTTTAAATTCGATTTCCAAGACTTATACCACTACAGGTGTGAAAACTATTGCAATATCAATTAACACCCCGTGGATGGACTTTAAAATGGAAAAAAAGGTAACGGTACCGGCAAACATCACAGTTGCAGACCCACTTGGTGTTTTTAGTGGTTTTACCGTACCATATACAACAATTACGGGACAAACCCTTGATTATTTGACTGATTTAGATTACACTAATAACACGGGTAACACAATCTTCAATTACGCATCGATGGGTAAAAGTAGAATCGACGAGAAAAAACTTTACGGTTCGAACACATATTCGGGAGTAACAACAGGAACAACATCTGGAATTGTATATAGTGCATATACCATAGATAATCTTTATTTTAAAGATTTTGCCGATGGAGTAACAACTATTACGGGTGCGACTTCAGGTTTCACTAAGGAGGAAGTTTTTAATTTAGTTCTCACAAGGAACGAACATTTCTTAGGTTTTATTGATGAACCAACCATTTATTCGGACATTTTTGTTGAAAGAGGAAAACAGGGGGTTATGGAAAAAACATTAAGATTATCTGAAATTGATAACACCGGGGAAATGGAAATCTACGGAAATGGATATTTTAATATAAGAAAACAATAAAAATTATATTTATTAATAAAAAAACATGGCAGTAGGAAGTTACGGAATTATAAGACCAGCGGATGTTTCTCCGGAAGATGTGGAAATTTACTTTCACTATGTATCGGGAAGAACTAGTGACGCGGCTGCGACTTTGAAAAGACTTAATACGGGTGATGTATTAACACCTGTATTTCATAATGCAAATACAACAGACGACACAAGTGCACCTGACGTAGAAATTTTAGGTGGTTTGTATAATTTAAAATTAACATCTGCGGATTTCTCAGATTTGGGAATCTACACTTTACATGTTAGACCAAAACAAATTCGTACAACAATCACCGATTGTGGAATTTTAGCGTCATTACCATCAGTTAGGGGATTAGTTATTGATTTAAGTAATGTACCAGCGGGTGACAGAAATAAATTTACCCCACAAGGTTTGGTGGGATATAGAGTTGAATACATTAATTCATCTGACAATAAGAAGACATCAAATTTTTATAGAATTGTAACATCTTCTTTTTATTGTACACCAATAGTAACCAATTTAACCAGTACATCACAAAAGTCGATTAGATATCAATATAGTGAGCAAGCAACGAATTTGATGTTCTTAACTGTTACACCATCTTCAGCACCTTCGAATAAACCAAATACGGTTCCTTTCATCGGTACACCCTCACAAAAAATTATTCTATCTAATACATACTTTAATCCAACAACAATTGAAATTGAAATGGTTGAACATGATTCATCCACAATTGCACATGCGTTGTATGGTAATCAGAGTAAAGCAGTCTCACAAGGTATCTACACGATATATGACAATAATAATAACATCTATAGACAATACAATCTTTACGAAGTTAAGGACGAGTTTAATGAAACATTATACGAAGTTCGTGAAGAAAGAAACGATATTGATGAGACCTTAAATTTTGATACGATTACCGCATAATGGCAAAAACAAAGGTACCAAGTCAGGCCGCAAATGGTGGGCAAACTTTTAGCGATAATTTAGTTGGTAGACAAATTACCAGCGGAAGTTCGGCGCTTACTAACACAAGTTTTGATATCGATAAGACGATACCTGAAAAGGATGCCAAAAATTTTAAAAACAACCCATTTTCTGAGTTTTTAACTTTAGATACTTTAAAAGAAGAAAAATCGGCAGTTGTCACTCAAACAAAAACAAAACAGGAAAAGAAATCGTCTATTCGTTTTAAGAATAACAAAAGAAACGCGGACAAATCTTTATTCGGTTCATTAAAAGATAGAATTTTAGTTTCGGTAACAAGAATCATCAATAAGTTTCCCGGTGGGTTAAGTGTTGAAGGTGGAGGTCCGATTGGTAATAATTCATATTCAGCGTTTAACGCGTCTTACGATTATAGTTTAAATAGAACAACTTTTTATGTACAAAGAGCCAAACTCTTTAATCCATTCGATATAACTTTAATCCAACCTAACAGTGTAATTAAACCAACAACTGAAAATGAGATTAGAAATTTATATTCTTCTTATGGTAAGTATGTTGCGGTTTTTAACGGTGTATCATATCCGATAATTCAATATACGGAACCCAATTCCTCGAATGAAATTAAATTTGTTATTCTTGGTAATTCATTTAGTGGTTCAACAACATATTCTGACAATTTTTTAATTAGACCGAATGATGGAATTATTGAAGAGTTCTTCAATGGATTAGATGATGTTGAAGAGTCATTATTAAATAGAGAAACAAACCCAATATACACCGCCAGTTTTGAAATTCCAATGGATAGTTCTGACGGTACAAGAACAACATTACAAAATATTGAATATACGTGGCCTTTATCTTCGGATAATTGGAATATTAGAATTTCAGGTCTCGATTATGAATCGTATCTTGAAAATTTAAGTGATGTCTCTGACCAAATAGATGATTATAAATCTAATTTAATGGTTAGATTTTTAGCGTCTCCACAGTTATTTGAATTTGATACTGATGATAAAAAGGCGGAAAGTGTTTTCCAATTATATGGTCAAAGTTTTGATAGGGTAAAAAAATATATTGACAACATTGCTCATATGAGAAATGTAAGTTATGACGGTATTAATAACCTACCTGATATATTATTAAAAAACCTATCTCAAAATTTGGGACTATCAAGTATTAAATTATTCGATGAGAAATCGTTGGATGAAATTTTATATACTAGACAGGATTCATCATATGGTGGTGTTTCTAAAGGTTTTAATTTAGAAGATGCCGAATATGAGTTTTATAGAAGATTATTGGTTAATTTGGCGTTCATTTTTAAATCAAAAGGAACGAGAGCGGGTATTGAATTTTTCTTAAAATTCTTAGGTGCTCCTGAACCATTAATTAAACTTGACGAATACATTTACCGAGTTACATCCATTCCCGGTAGTAACGATTTGGAACAAGACATATATGATGTCATCCAAGGTGAAAAAACATATACAACTGCAATATTCAATATTACGGGTTATACCTATGACTCTACTACGGTAACGGGAGCAACAAACTTCAATAGAGATGGTTACCCTGTTAATCCCGACACACTATTACCAAGAAAGGCATTCAACGAAACGGACGAAATATTCTTTGAAAAGGGTTCAGGTTGGTACGACATTACGTTAGACCACCGTACACCAACAATATTAGATACTGAAAATTCCATTTTAACTGGTTTAACAAAAACAATTAAAACTAAAAACAAACCATACACTTATGGTGAGAATTATTTTGATGTGTTTAGAACGTTGCCAGGTTTAGATACGGGATATGGACTTAAAACAGAAATTGATAACAGAAAAACTCATTCAGTTGAGGACGATTCGTTATTAATATTAAATAGAAAAAACATAAACGTTCATTTATCTCCATCAAGAGGTATTGATTATGACATTTATAGAAAAAGTAGAAATTTAAATTTATCTTTTGGTACAAACAATAGTTTATTACCACAAACAGGTGTCACCTTTGCTCAATTCATTGATAATTTTATTCACAGTGTAATTAAAAATTCTAACACAATTAGATATAAAAAAAATTACATTGTACTTGAGGACATTTATAGAGATTACATATCCCAAGCCGGATTTAGTCCATATGGGTTTATCGACGTAAATGAATTTGTTGATAAAATTACACCATATTGGGTTCAGTTAGTTGAACAATTAGTACCTGCAACGACATTATGGACGGGTGGTAACTTAATAGAAAATAATCTATTTGGTAGACCAAAATACCCTTACATATTCGATTGTCAACCAATGGAATTTATTGAAAGTTTATATCCTGAGTTTGAAAAAACAATTGAAGAGGATTTAGAAACTTTACTTGGTGAAGAGGATAACTTTAGAAGTTTAATTAATTTAACGGGTGTTACATATTACCCCGTAATTGAAATAGATGGGGTTGTTTACGGTGGACCAACATATTCAGAATTAACAACAGGAATGACTGTTGTTGTTAGTGGAACTACGAACACCACAAATAGTGCTCAGTTATTTAATCCATTTCCAATGGATGACTGTACTGACCTAACAAGTAATGATAGTGTAAATTTAGCACTTATCTGTGATTATAAGGATTACTTAGAACCCGACATCGTTAAAATAAAACAACTATGGTTAATTGCGATAAGTAATTTAATTAGTTCAATTACAATAACAAGATATACTGCGGGATATGAAGACTATGACCCATTCTTAGGTACAACAGGTCAAACATATACAACTGAAGAGTTACCAATGGTTAGTTATGAACTGTTTACTGATGTAAATGGTCAAGAGATGATTAGATTCTCATCTATAAAATATGGTATTGGAGATTGTTCGGTAAAAGATTATTTTGATTACAGATTCGAGGCAGATTATGAAACAACTAAAAATGTTGTTGAAATGAGTGTCGAGGTGAGAGGAGATGGTCAATACTATTGTAATGAACCGTTGGATTGTATATTGGTTTCCGATTTATACATTGAGGTTATTGGACACAAATCAGGTGTTCAAAATCATAGTGGAAATTGGCCATTTTACATTTATGCAAACTGTGTATCTGGTTATAATCAAAATGCAGACATACACATTGAGAGAGTACCGGGTGAAGACTGTATCTTTAAATTGACAGGTATAACTGAAACTGATGTTATTGATTTTGATATCATTGACGGTGCAAATAAAGAAGTTAAATTTAAAATAGAAGGTTTACAAGCCAAAGTTGAACATGACCCATGTCCATTACCAAGTGGTAAAAGTCACGTTGAATTATTCGAACTAATAGGTTTCCAAGGAACTTCAGGAAATAGTATTTCATCCATATCAGGTGCCACATTCTGTGACAATTATACGGGACATACAATTCACCCTAAAGTTGAATATAGAAGCAACTTCAATTATGGTTTAAAATGTGATACGGATGTTTTAGTTGTCACAACTGGAATAACAATTAACAGTGGTACCACAAATACTGATGTTGAAACTTTTATTTCAAACGGAGATATAATTAAAAAAAGTGTTTGTGACCTTCTTGTTGATGATTACATTTTATCTGCCGAATACAAAGATTGTAACCAATCATCAAATCAACAATACCAAGATGCCCCTGAAAATGGATATTCGTTTACATATGAATATGTTAAATTAAAAGTTACCGATAAAGATTGTCTTGCATCTATTAAGAAGAGTGTAATTACAGGTTTAACGACTAATGGAATTTATGAAGTATTTGAAGTTTTACCAACAACACAACTTAGAGTTTATACGAATAAGTTTATTGAGAATTTTGGGGATATAACAAATGGTAAATATCACTTTGATGATAGATTCCCCGAAGAATTACAAAGTAAACCAACAGATTTTATTGAACCATGCTGTGACCATCCAAAAGAGTTATATAATCATGGAGATTATTTAATTAATCAATACGGATACCCAATCGAAGTGATTGCTGTCGATTTAAATTACTGCGAATCAAACCTATATTTTAATATAAATGTTGAGAAGGACGGAACACCATTAGGTAATGGTAGTTTCTTAGTAGTGTTCAATGGTAACTCAAATGAACAATTACTAATGAAACACACATATAGTGTTCATCCGGGTCTTGACTTTAAATTAGGTCAATATTATATTGACCCTGAACATTGTCCAACTGAACCAACAAATGAAGAATTAGAGATTTCGGTTTTTGGTGAGTGTATAGATTGTGATTTTGATATCGATGTGAACATATTAGATTGTAATTTTGAAATAGATGTTGATGTTATTTTTAATGAGACAACACCAACACCAACATCAACTAGTACACCTACTGTAACACCAACGGCGACTCCTACAGGAACGGGAACAAATACACCGACTAGTACGGTAACCCCAACAGAGACCCCAACGGCAACCCCTACGGAAACACCAACAGGAACTAGTACACCTACAGCAACCCCTACGGAAACACCAACAGCAACTCCCACAGGAACGGGAACAAATACACCGACTAGTACTCCGACAGCGACTCCTACGGAAACACCAACGGCAACGGGAACTAGTACCCCAACGGGAACTGCAACTCCTACGGAAACACCAACAGGAACTAGTACACCTACGGAAACGCCTACAGGGACTAGTACTCCTACGGAAACGCCTACAGGGACTAGTACACCTACGGAAACGCCTACAGGGACTAGTACACCTACGGAAACGCCTACAGGGACTAGTACTCCTACGGAAACGCCTACAGGGACTAGTACTCCTACGGAAACGCCAACAGCAACTCCAACGGATACACCTACTGAAACACCTACAGCTACCCCAACGGGAACTGCAACCCCTACTGTAACACCTACGGGAACGGAAACTCCGACAGGGACTAGTACTCCAACAGAAACAGGAACTAGTACACCAACTGAGACACCTACGGAAACGCCTACAGCAACACCAACAGGAACTAGTACTCCGACAGCAACGCCAACGGATACACCGACAGCAACACCTACAGAGACACCAACTGCAACTCCGACAGGAACCAGTACGCCGACTATTACTGATACACCAACTATTACACCTACAGGAACGGCAACTCCCACGGAAACTCCAACAGTGACTCCTACGATTACACAGTCACCAACTGATACACCAACTGTAACACCAACTACAACATGTACTTTGGTTACAACTCAATATTTGGAGGTACAATTACTTGGATGTGATAATTTTGATTTACGTTTATGGAGTCAACCGGATTTTAAAAATCCAGAAAATGCAATATGTGACTACATTGTTTCTGGAACAGCATATGGGGATTTAGGAACAGTATATAATGGAACAGAAACTATTCCGGTAAATAACCATGTTTTCACTTTTAATTTAAATCCTATTTTACAACAGGGAGAATGTGTTAGTGGTTTTACCGTTAATTCTATCCAACCTGTATGTTCATGTGTTGAGGTAATTTATGTTCAAACAACACCAACACCAACTAGTACCGCAACACCTACAATAACACCAACAGCAACACCAACTAGTACTGATACCCCTACAATAACACCTACGGGAACATCAACACCAACTAGTACTGATACCCCTACAATAACACCTACGGGAACCGCAACACCAACGGAAACGCCAACGGGAACTGCAACTCCTACGGAAACTGCAACACCTACAGGGACTGCAACTCCTACGGAAACCCCTACAGAAACGCCAACAGCGACTCCTACGGGAACGGCAACCCCTACAGGCTGTCTCTTATACACATCTCCGAGCCCACGAGACAGGCAGAAATCTCGTATGCCGTCTTCTGCTTGAAAA
>ENA-OSIY01000099-OSIY01000099.1-marine-metagenome-genome-assembly--contig:-NODE-99-length-47515-cov-12.445592_pt1 | contig 47515 bp, 56 predicted proteins | sample MGYA00237884_ERZ534233 | MGnify/ENA primary metagenome ERZ534233 (study PRJEB26412, sample SAMN06343840) | marine metagenome | isolation source: estuarine water | place: USA: Columbia River Estuary... | reverse complement strand
ATAGTATGCATAACATCATACAAAGCGAGACCAGCAGAAACACTTCCGCCAGGGCTATTAATATAGAATTCAATAGGAAGGTTGCCATCCTCACGATCCAAGAATAGCATTTGTGCAATAATGAGATTGATAACATAATCATCCACTTCTTGTCCTAAAAATACAATTCGATCTTTAAGAAGACGTGACCAAATATCATAAGCTCTTTCGCCTGTAGCAGACTTTTCCAAAACTGTTGGGATAATCATAAAACTATTATATTCCTTATAGAATAAAATGCAAACTTAAATGAAAACTAATTTTCTACTATCCAAAATCTTCTTGCATAAAGATCAAATTTTTTAGAATTTAGATCAGACCAATCATAATGGTGTAGTTCACCATTCAAAACACTGTCTGAATATTTAGTAAACTTGCAATTGTTTTCTTTAAACATATTTTCAACATAAGAAGTGGATGGATTCCCTCCCTGTGCTGACAAAGATTGATCATTACCACTTTCTTGTCTAAAGTAAATTTCAGGTTCAAATGAATCATAAATCACAGATTCAAAAAACATCAAATCACAATTATTGATGCAATTTTCCATATGCTCTTTGTGGAAAAATTCTAAATGATAATATAAACCAAAATTGATAATAATATCAAATTTACCTAAATCCCATTCTTTAGAATCCATATTTTTTTGAATAATTTTTAAGTTAGGGTAATTAAAATACATAAACATGACATTTTCAAATCTACCTTCAACACAAGTGACATCAGCCCCAAGTTCTTTTTGAAAGAAATTTCCAATATATCCATTAAAGCTTCCAAGCTCTAATATTTTCTTATCTTTGAAAAAATCTGAGCCATATTTATCTAGCATAAATTTTATTCTATTGTTTTGCCAATTACCAAAATAATTAGATTTTGTGTTTATTTGAGCCATAATTTTCCTCATAATATCTTAGATCTTCAGGAGTTCCAAGTCCCCACATTTTTGGAATATCAAAAGTCTTTATTTTTAGATTTGATTCTATTGCTTCATTGAAAACGGGGCAGACATAAAATTCATTATTCACTCTGATATTTTTATCTATCATCTGTTCAGCAAATTTTACAAAATCAGAGCCTTTTTTCCACCAATAAATTCCCACAGTTGCAACATTGGAAATAGGATTTTTTTCTGCCACTTGAATTACATAATCATTATCGTCTAATTTAGCATATGACCATTTAGGGTGATTCGATTTAAATGTGACAATTCCAGCATCTAAACTTTGTTCATTCATCTTATAGAAGAAGTCTAAACTATTCCATTCAACAAATTGATCTGAATTTGCAATTACTAAAGGTTCGTCATTGTCAATCAAACTTTTAGCTAATAAAACAGTGCAAGCAGCGCCTTCAGTAACTTGCTCCGCCTCTACAATTTTGCATCCTGGAGAAATTAATGGAAGCATAGAATCCAAATTGAATTTTTCCCTATGTTCTTTTTGGACAATGAAAATAAAATTAGCATCCACTGCTAAATTTTCAATAACTACCTGAATCATAGGTTTGCCATGAACTTCTATCAATGGCTTAGGAAAAGTGAAACCTGCCTGTTGAAATCTACTACCATTTCCTGCCATTGGAATTACTACATTCATTTTTTTATCTTTCCATTTTATTTTTTCACCAGATAAAGATTTAAGTGAGCTTTGAATTAATTCATATGTTAAATCTTTGGGATTATCTACTCGTATTACATTTGCTCCAGAACTGTAAGCAGCTTTCAATCCAACAGGAGAATCTTCAACAATAATAGTTTCTTTTGGAAATATGCCAAAATGAGACATAGCTTTCCAATAAATTTCAGGATGTGGCTTTGAAAACTTTACATTTTCGTTAGATAGGGTGATATCAAAAAAATCTATAATCCCTAAATTCTTGAGGCATATGTCTACAGTTTGTCTAATAGAATTTGAACAACAAGCTAACTTAAAGCCTTGAGACTTCAATTTCGTAAACAATGTAATTAATTCAAGATTTCTGGGAATTTTAGCTAAGAATTCACTAGTATAATGTTGTTTGTCTTGAAATACTCTGTGATAAAGATTTTCATTATGAGGTAAATTTTTATTCTTAGACAATAAAAGCAATTTGTCTAAAGTTTTTAATCCATCATATGATTTCAAATGTTCTTCCCATGAAATCACATAATCTTCAGAAATATCTGCTAAAGCTTTATTTAGGGATTGAAAATGAATTTCTTTAGCTTCAACTAATACGCCATCTAGGTCAAAAATTACCAGCATAAATCTATTGTACATTGATAAAAAAGGGGAAGAATTGCTTCTTCCCCTTCGCTCTAAGATTTCTTTATTGAAATCTTTTTTACTGTTTCTGTTGGTTCTTCTTTTTTAGCAATAATTTTCTTAAATGCTAATTTTAAGATACCATCTTCTAAATGGCAAACTTCAGGTTCAAGCTCAAGATCGTCTGGTAATTGAATTGTTCTTGTAAAAGCAGATTGTTTCAATTCTTTAAGATGATAGAAATAACTTTTCTCTCTTAAAATTCTTGAACTTCCAGTAATTGTAAGAAGTTTTGTTTCCTTAACCACTTCAATGTCAAGATCTTTTTCTGCAACACCTGGTACAGCAAAGTCCAAGCAGAAATACAAATCGTCTTCAAAGATATCCATTTTAGGATAAGAAGTGTTGGAATAAATAAATTTTTTGCGATTACCTAATAAATCGTCAAATATTTTATTGAAAATCTGTTCATGTTGATCCATGATCAAATTGCGATTGGGCATTAAAATTCTATGCTGAGATAGATTTAATACATCATCAATACTAGCCATATTTTTCTCCATTTGCGCCCATGAGGTGCGCTTGATAATAGGTGTCTAAAAGATCACCTGAGTGGTTTACACTCAAATAATATTATACACTTTTTGAAGAAAAATATTCCATCACTCGTCAAGCTTAGTTTCTAATATTTCATTATCAAAAAATTCTTTTTGCAAAGCTTGTTTAGCAAGATATCGATTGTAATTTTCTTTCCATAAATCATGTGGAGGGCCATCAATCGTTTTAGTGATATCTACAAGGTCAAAAATTTGTTTATTTTTAACCACTAATTCACTATATAAATAGCTTTCAATTACTGATTGAAATTTATCTGTGCCAATTTGTTTTTGCAAATCATTAGATAAAATTCTGTAATTTTCTTCTATAGATTTTCTTTTATTTTCATCTATAGATTCATTAAGCTTAACTTGTAAGATAGATAGCATGTCAAATGCATAAGCTTCATCAATTGTAATTGTTACCATAAAAGTAATTGTACAATAGGAGCATGGATGACATTCAATCTCAAAAAATAAATGAATTTACTAAACAATATAATCATTTAATGTTTGAATTTACAAAATTATTATTGTTAGGCAAAGATGTTTTGGATGACTTGAATGCTGGAAAAATGATAAATGATGAAGAAACTGACGACATAAGCTATGAAAAATTATGTTCAGCACTACTTAAAATGACAAAGTCTGCTGAGATGTTAATATCTGTTGCAGACTTTGACAAGGATGATTAGATTTTAGAAATCTTGTTCGGAGCCAGTTCCCGGTAAAGCTCTTGATGGTGTAATTGATTTTCGAGACTGTTTGTAGCTTTGAGTGGTTGTAATTTTAGCAGCTAAAGCAACATCAGCTTTTTTTGGATCATTGTATCTTGCATAAAAATTCTGTAATGATGCTTTAGTTTTAGGTCCAAATAACATTTTGAACCCTTTTTCGTTAGGAAGAATTCCAACAGCTTCTTGCACAGCTCCTAATTGATTAGGCCCAAATCCTGAACCTGATAAGAAATTGAAATTTTTTCCTTCATACATTAAAGCTAATACTTTAGATGTCTGGCTACCAGCTCCCCCTAAATATCCTAAAAATGTTTCATATGTTGGTTGTACTTGTGCTGTTCTTTCAAAAACATTCATAAGTATATCAGCTTCTCTATAGAAACCTTCTTCTTCTAAACTAGTGATAATTTGATTCAATTTATCTAAATTTGACATGCTGACTTCCTAACAAAATTATTATTTACTATTTTATTTAAAAAAATCTTCTTTTTTACCTGTAAGTTCTTTATAAAAGATATATGAATTATGATTTGTGTGATTTGTTAAATAGAAAATTAGAGCAGCAATGTTCTTATCTTCAAGAAAAAAATTTAAACCGTTCTGTTTTTAAGTACCAAAATTCTATAGATAAAATTTTTGAAGATATAGCTCCCGAAGAATATTTGGAAACTATTGAAAACGTAGAAAACGAACAAGATGTATTTGCTCATTGGCTATACAGAAATGGGAAGTTGTCTAATCAATTGCCAGAATTTGAAATGTCAGCAAAAAAGATTACTAGAGAATTAGCAAATTTAAGTTATTCTAACAATCCAGTAGTAGATTTGATGTATTTTTCAGGTATAGCAAAAGTGGTTTATTCTTCAAATAAAGTGATTTATATTGAATGCTGTATTCGTCCTTCATTAGATCAAATGTTGACGATCAAAGATTTAGAAAAAAATCTTCTTAAGGAAAATGGCACTATAGTCTGGAAAATTGTAGAGAGACGTGGTAAAAATAATCATTACCAAGGAGCTGGTGCTGAATCTCTCCATGGTTTCAAATGGTCAAGGATTAAGTAAATGAGTTATTATTATTTGAGCGATAAGCAATTGGCAACTATGATCACATCCCTCAATAAAACCTGTAGGGATGCAGCTACTAGAGAACTATTAGAATCTTTGTCATATCAAAAACTTAAATCATCTACAGATCAAAGCAACTACAGAAAAGCTGCTATGGATAAGATGACAAAAATTGATGTTGCTGCTGTAAAGAATGAAGAATTTCAAGTAGACGAAGATGCAACAGTTTCTAATGTAGTCAATGGAGCTTATGTGCAATGTTGGTTATGGGTAGATGCAGAAACAAAGCCTAAGCGAAGTAAAAGGACAAAAGCATGAGATTCAAGTGGTATGCAGTCCATGTAATGGCCAAAGCTGAACAAAAGGTTAAGGATTACATTTCTAAAACTGCACAAAAAGAAAACATGCAAAATCATATTGGTGAAGTGATTATCCCTGTTGAAGTTGATGTTAAAAGAAAACATGGAAAAAAGGTAGAAACAACCACCAAAGTTTTCCCAGGGTATGTTTTACTAAATATGAATCTTGATGAAAACAGCTTTAATTACATCCGACATGTACCTGGAGTATTGAATTTTATTTCTGTAGCTGGAAAACCAAAGTCTCTAAAAGATTCTGAAATTCAATCTGTTCTTGAATCTATCAATCCTAATAAGGGATTTGTAGTTAAGAAGAAATGGTCCAAAGATATGAATGTAAGAATTACAAGTGGGCCATTCACTGATTGCACTGGAAAAGTGGATGAAGTTTATGAAGAAAAAGAAGTTATGAAAGTATTGATTTCTTTATTTGGAAGAGAAACTCCATTGGAAATTGAATTTGGACTTGTAGAAAAAATATGAATGATCCAATAGACATTTGGTTTTACTGCTGGTGTGGGACAGAGAGAAATTCTGTCCCACTTTCTCGTATTAGCACATATATTTCAAATAAATTCTTTAAACTTACAGATTCTGGATTGTATAACAAAATTTCAAAAGTTTATATTTATCTATCCGGGGTCAAAGAATCTCAAGAATTTTATTTTGATGAATTAAAACTAATTTATAACAAGATTGAATTTATCAAAGATCCTAACCCAGCTATTGGGAATGAATGTGACATTTTGAATAAAATGCACGATACATATTTAGATCTGGATAACAATCACAAAATATGTTATTTTCATACAAAAGGCTTTTCTTACAATCCATTACCTGCTCCTATAGCTAACTGGATTAGATATTCAGATTTACATATTATCAATCACTGGGTTGAAAGATTACAGGAGCTTGAGAATAATGATGTTTCTGGAGGATGGCTTTTCAAACCTGATGAAGAAACTAGAAAATTTGGGGAGCCTGATAATAGAAAAACTTTTGCTGGACACTTTTGGTGGGCCAATTCATCTTACTTAAAAACATTAGAACCTCTTACAAAAGAAATTCAAAAGGGAAGAGGAGAATTTTGGTTGTTAGACAATCCTAGTGTCAAAATTTATGAAATAGATACTAAATTGTATGGATTTGATCTACATCGAGAAGTAAGGTGTGATGAATCCTTATTCTCCAAAGGTTGGTAAATAAAAAGCCCTCTTTCGAGGGCTTTTTTTATCCAGTGTAATCTTCTTCAATTGGTAGAAGTTTTGCTAGTCTTAATGGTTGCCATAATAAGTTAGATGAAGTATTTACTCTAAATCTAGCCCAAAATCTAGGAGGGTTAGGTGGAAGCATAACAATAGGATATGTTCCAGTGATACCCATGGAGTCAGCAATGCCTGTTAATGGGTCATTTGGCAACTGTATGTTAGTAGAAGGTCTAAATACAACAGGTGTCCAAGTTGATGACCCAATTCCTAATCCTTCAATAATTCCAGAAAATCTCATTGTGTCACTATTACCAGTAGAAGTGTCATCAATTGCTGTAAAGTCAGACCATCCAGCACCAGCCCAAATTTGAGATGTTAAGTTAGCTGGGTAAGTAGCGCCAAAAGCTACTTGAAACTCCCAGTGATCTATCAATGTTCTAGAACCTACATAAATATAGTCATTTGTAGTTCCAAATCCAAATCTTGCAACATTGTCTCCGCCATTACCTTTAGCAGTGTTTGTAACATCAAATATCTGTCCGCCTGTACCACCGTTACCAGTTTGATTAACACCAACTAAAACTCTATAGTCGTCAAAATTATTAACTTTTGTTCTGTCTTTTTGGTATGTAGGAGCATTAGACTTTCTACCAGTGACAGTGAGGTATGGAGCCATAACTCTAGATTCTGTCATTGAAACAGCAATATTTAAGTAAGGTCTATTGTATAAATTGTCATGATAAATTGGAGGATTGAAGTTCCAGTTAGTCCAGAAAGCTTCATTAGCTGTAGCATTTTTATCAGTAGCATCTCTGAAAATTACATGTGCTTTTCCATCTGTTGTACTATTTCTATAGTGTGCCCCAATATCCAAAATATTAAGCGCAGTTGCAGTAAAAGCTACACCAGAAATATTTGTCAACCTAATCTCATCAATTAAAGATTGAGGAGACCAAGGCAATGTAAAATAAAACACAGTGCCAGTTGTTGAAGACAATCCTATAGATGCTTTTAATTGGCGATTAAACAAACCGTTTTCAATACTCATGAAGAATTCTCCGAATAGACAAAAGCTTACTTGTTAATTTACGATTTGAAAAATTTATTTCCTTCATTATATGTATTTATTGAAAAACTGATGTAAAATATATTCGGGCACCATTGTCATCGTCTCATTACTAAGGGAGGGGGCGCTCTGAGATGGTGCTTTTTTATTATCATGAAAATTCAATATGTATCTTTATGTCCTACAGAACAAGCAATTCAATCAGATTGCTATTCGCTCACTCCTGAATTATTAGCAGCAACAGGAGCTAGATATTCTCGTAATAATGAAGGGTTAGATTCAATTGTAGCTAAAATTGATTTTTCCAATACTGATAAATCTGTAGATGGAATTTTCAAAATGCTTGATTATGGCCATGCATCGATTGCAGACATGGCTCCTTTAGCTTTATTCATAGATGGAATATCCCAATTTGCTGCTTATTATCTTTGGACTTTATCTCCAACAGCTGGGGGACAAGAATGCTCTACAAGATACATTCAAATGGATTCAAATGGAACTGTAGATCTAGACATTTTAGGCATTCCAGAAAATCTTCAACAAGAATATCTAAATTACATTGAAAAAGCTTTTAAGAATTACGATTTATGTTTGAGAAGTTGGCATAAATTAGTAACTTCAAATCCAGAATTAGCTAGAATTCCAAAATCTTTATTAGAATCTAATTTAAATAAAGATAAAAATCAAGTAGCTAGAATGGTGAGAAATTATGCATTTGATCGTGCAAGAGTATATTTACCTGTAGCTGCAAAAACTGGTGTTATGATGGTTCAATCAGCTAGAGCATGGGCAAATATCTCTGCTACACTTCAATCTCATCCTCTCAGAGAGCTAAATTTGATTGGTGAACAGATAGCAGAACAAATGTCTCTTGGCGCTCCTAGATTATTGAAGCATACAAAGCCAACAGATGCTCTCAGGAAATGTATAAATATTGAAAGACAAATTGTTCTTGATAATAATGATTATGACGTTATATTAGAAGACAATGAGACACAAGTTTATTTTAGTTCAGATGAAAGATTTTATTCTGAAAGTGTTTATGTAGATGCTTGTAAACATAGAGTTAATAGATATTCACCTTTTGGGAGCACCATTTCAAGAACATCCGTAAAATTTGCCTGGGATGGTATTAGTTTTGGAGAAATAAGAGATCTCAATAGGCATAGAACTGGAACTAAATACTGTCCTCTTTTACCTGTAGGATTTTACGGTTCCACTGATCAAATTCCTGAAAACAGCGATGATTCATTTAAGAATTTCATAACTAAAACATATGAAGATTTTAAATCATCAACAATTCGGTCAAGAGAAATCTTAAAAGACCATGATGAATATATTTATTTCACAAGTTTAGGACATAAATATTATTTTGAGCACACTACTACAGCTGATAAATTCTTGTATGAAATGGAATTAAGAACAGGCGTGGGAGCTCATTATAAATATGCTGAACATTGCAAAGAAATGTTGCTTGAATGGTATGAAAAATTCCCAGAAACAAAAGGAATTATTTTCGAAGGAAGTGCTGAACCTGAGTAGCTAAACTAAATAAATTTTCAGTCCATCAAGTCTTTTAATTACGAATGAATAATTTTCTAATTCAAAATTATTGTCGATCACAACAAGAGAAGATTTTTGATTAATTTGACTTGATGGATTGTAAAATATTTTAATTATATTTTTTGCGTTTTTGTCTGAATACTTTTCTAAGATATCTATAATTTCAAGATTTGTTATAGATGAAAAGTCAAAATTTCCATATGGAATTATTTCATTTAATGCTTTGTCGAAATATTCTTCATTTACAGGTTCTTCATTCATAGCTGAGAACATCATGTCTGATTCTTCTAAAATGTTATCTGGGATGACATTTATTTTTACAAATTTGATACCATTCAATATTGCATCTTCTCTTATTATGATTTCTAAATTTTCATAAGATGAAGATTCTTTATATTCAGTGTTGATAACATTCTCTACATCTGAAAAAGTGAAATCTCCATATGGAATTAATATCTTTTCATACAAAGGCTCTGTGTACATCAAGGACATTCTTTGGACAATTTCTTCGGTAAGAAATTTATCAGAATTGTAATTAATTAAAAGATCACTAGGTAAGATGTAAGAACATTTTTTCTTGTCAAAATCAAAGTTATTTAATATAAACATTCGATGTGACAAAATGTCTCTGGTTTCTTGAATCAAATTTTTCAGCTGTTCTTCTTGGTTAACAACAAACACGGTGATACAATTCATACAACATTTATACAAAGGCACATTAACATGGACGAAGCTTTTGCTCACAACTCGGAATCAAAAATGATGGATCTCGTTGAAGACATACAAACAAAGATGATAAGCAATGATTTGAATATAAGGCCAAAAAATTTCAAAGATGTCATTGGACAAGATGATGTCAAAGAATATTTACGCATTAAGATTTCAGCATTTCAGAAGAATAATATTAGCATTGGACATTTGCTTTTCTTAGGTTTTTCTGGTGCCGGTAAAACTACTATGGCAAATGTTATGGCTAATGAAATGCAAGTGGGATTTCATCAAATCATGGCAACCAGAATTAAGAATTGGAATGATTTTTATCAAATTCTCAAGGGTATCAATGCGAATGATGTTATCTTCATTGATGAAATTCATGCTTTAGCACCAAAGATTCAAGAACAACTTTATGGGGTTATGGAAGATTTTGTCTGCACTTTAGAAGATAAAAACTTACAAAAACAGATACAAGTTAGAGTTCCAAGATTCACACTGATTGGAGCTACAACACATACAGGAGAACTAAATGCTCCTCTTCTTTCCAGATTTCAATATAAGGGACAATTGCTTCCTTACACTGAGGAACAACTGGAAGAAATGGTGCTTAAAGCTGGCAAACGAATGTATGACGTTCATGTGCCATTTGAAATTGCCAAGCGTATAGCTAAGTTGTCTAGACGTACAGCTAGAACTTGTTATAATTTACTGCGAAGTTTTATTGATGTTGTTGAAGCAGACAATATTTATAAGATAAATTCTTCCATGTTGACTATGGAATTATTGTATAAAACTCTACGTCTTGAACAAATAGATCCTATTGTTGGTTTAGATTACGCAAGTAGAAAATATTTAGTAACATTATTGCGAGACCAAACTCCTATTGGAAGTCGTAGTTTAGCGTCCATGATCAACGAACAAGAAAGCACTCTTTTAGATATGATTGAGCCTTTCTTGCTTAGTGATATTCATTTAGAATACAAAGATCGTAACAGCAACACTATTACATATGTTGGGCCTTTTGCAAAAATTACCAAAAAGGGAAGAGTTCCAACCGAAGGTGCGTTCAAGTACATAAAGCTTTGCAAAAGCCTCCAAGGTCAAGGATGGTTTTCAAATGAGTCTTTATCAGTATAAATTTTGAGGAAAATATGCCAGCTAAACAATTTAATTTTAATGAAGATGCTCGTAAAGCACTTGAGCGTGGAGTAGATGCAGTAGCAAATGCAGTGAAAGTCACCTTAGGTCCTAAAGGCAGAAATGTAGTTATTTCTAGTCCGTCAGGTCCTATTGTTACCAAAGATGGAGTAACAGTGGCTAAAGCTGTTGAATTAGAGTGTCCTTTTGAAGATTTAGGAGCTCAACTATGCAAGCAAGTTTCCAGTAAAACAAATGATGTTGCTGGAGATGGAACTACCACTGCTACCGTTTTAGCTCAAGCACTTGTCAAAGCAGGATTGAAATATGTTTCTGCTGGCGGTAATCCTATTTCTGTCAAAAAAGGCATTGATAAGGCAGTAGACATCGCTGTCAGACTTGTTCAAGAACAAGCTGTCCCAATCACAAGTAAAGAACAAATTACTTTCATTGCTACTATCTCAGGTAATGAAGAAGAAGTGGGACAAATTGTTGGAGACGCTATGGAACAAGTTGGTAAAGATGGCGTTATTACAATTGAAGAAAGTCGTGGAAGAGAAACAACTTTGTCCCTTGTAGAAGGTATGAAATTTGACAAAGGTTATATTTCACAATTCTTTGTCAACAATCCTGAAAAAATGGAATGTAAACACACTGATGTTAAGATTCTTCTTTATGATGGAAAAATTTCTGATTACACTAAACTTCTTCCAGTTGTTTCAAAAGTTAATGACAATTTGAAGAAGCCATTACTTATTGTTGCTGAAACTATCGATGGTGATGCACTTCAGTTCTTAGTGAAAAATATTTATCAGCATAAATTCCCATGGGTAGCGGTAAAAACTCCAGGCTTTGCTAATCAAAAGAAAGATTATTTATATGATCTTGCTGCTCTTACTGGAGCTACAGTTATAACCAAAGACATGGGACTTGATCTTGAAAATACTACTATTGATCATTTAGGTGAATGTAAATCTATTATTGTTACTAAAGAATCTACAACTCTTATTGAAGGTCGTGGAAAAGTAGAAGATTTGCAGAATCGTGTTTCACAATTAAAAGCTACTTTAGCTCAGGTTGAAAGTGATTATGAAGCTAAGGTACTAAATGAAAGAATTGCAAAGCTCACTGGTGGTGTTGCAGTTATTAGAGTTGGAGCATCTACTGAAGCAGAGCTTGCCGAGAAGAAGTATCGTTATGAAGATGCTTTGGCTGCTACAAGAGCTGCAGTAGAAGAAGGTATTGTTCCTGGCGGAGGGACAACTTTGCTTAGAATTGCAAACAAATTAGTAAACACACTTACAGAAGAAGATGAAAAAGTTGGCTTTGAAATTGTAAAGCAAGCTCTCAAGGAACCAATCAGACAAATTGCTTACAACGCTGGATTGTCTCCTGATGTTGTTGTAGACATGATTACAAACAAAGAAAATTCTATCGGCTTAGATGCTAAGACAGGGTTATTTGTGCCAATGATTGAATCTGGAATTATTGACCCTGCTAAAGTCACTAGATCAGCTTTACAAAATGCATCTTCAATTGCTGGATTGGTATTAACAACAGAGACTTTAATTGTTGATAAGCCAATTAGTGGAGAAAGAATTATTGTAAGCGAAGGTATGATGTAACAATTTTGTAGGTAAATAAATTTCATGAAAGGAGGTTAGTCATGGGAGTTTATGATCCAAAAGGCAACAAGCCTAAAATTACTAATGTTGTTAAAATCATTGCTTACGGTGTATTTCTATATGCTCTAGTAGCAACATTGAAAATTGCTTGTGAAGCACCAAAACCACCAACACCACCGCTCATGTAGACTAAACCGCCCCTGAAAAGGCGGTTTTTTGATTAAGGATAGATATATGGAACAAGTAAAATATCATTATAATGCTCTAGTAACCAAAGTAGTTGACGGAGATACAATTCACTGCGATATAGATTTAGGATTTGGTGTAATTTTAAAGAATCAAACTTTTAGATTTTTTGGATTAAATACACCTGAAACTAAAGGAACAACTAGAGAAGCTGGATTAATATCTAAAAATTTTGTTGAAAATCTTTTAATGAACAAGCCAATCATTGTTCAATCCATTAAGGATAAGAAAGAAAAATATGGAAGATTTTTAGCTAAAATTTATGTCCAAGAATCTAATGGCTGGATAAATGTGAATGATTTAATTATTGCTAAAGGTTTGGCTGAAAAGTTTATGGATTCTTGATATAATATTTTATGTCACAATTTAGGCGTTTATTTATTGATTTTGATTCTTTTTATGCTAGTGTAGAGCAACAAGACAATATCGAATATCAGAATAAACCATTAATTGTAGTACCTTGCATTTCAGACTACACTTGCGCTATAGCAGCCTCATATGAAGCTAAAAGATTAGGAGTTAAAACTGGCACACGAGTTAGTGTTGCAAAAGAAAAAATTCCTAATCTTTTTGTTATTGAAGCTCGGCCAAAAAGATATGTAGAAGTTCACAATTCTGTCTTAAAAATATTAAGCAATCATTTTCAAAAAATTCAAGTGTTATCCATTGATGAAATGGCATGTGAAATTCATGAAGACGATGATTTTGAATGTGAAATGATAGCTGCTCTTTTGAAGATTGATCTTTTAGAAGAATTTGGAAATCACCTTACATGCTCTATCGGTGTAGCTAGAAATGTTTTTCTTGCTAAAGTAGCTGCAGATTTCAAAAAGCCTAATGGTTTTACATATTTTGGATCAGACTCTGAAGATAAACTGAAAACACTTGAATTGACAGATTTACCTGGCATAGCTGATCGTATGGAAGCTAGACTAAATCAATCTAAAGTTAAAACAATTTCTGATTTATTAACTTTGGATGAGATAAAACTGAAAAAAGCATGGGGTAGTGTCATTGGGGCTCGATGGTGGCACATGATCAGAGGAAGTTTGCTTTGTGATTATGGACTAAGTAATCATGACATTCCTAAATCATTTGGACACACACATGTATTACCCCCACAAAAAAGGGACGATTCAGGCTCTTTTGAAATTTTCGAGTCTTTGCTTTATAAAGCTATAGATAGGCTAAATAAATACAAAGTTGGAGCTAAAAAAGTTTCCATTTATTTATCTTGGAGAAATACTAAAACTAAAAAAAGAGGAACATATAAAAAATCCTCACCTTTGGTTATTGCTTCTTCTGATTTTAAGTATTGGACAAAAATAGCAATTGGTTTATGGAATTCAATTCCAGATTTAGATTTAGAAACTATCCCTCTACTAGTTGGAATTAGATTTACACGTATTGTAAAAAATACAGATATAAATTTACAATTATATGATCTCTCTTGGGACAATAAATATGTTTACGAAGAAAAATATATTTTGCCAGATAGAATATCTTTTGGTGATCCAGGAAGACTATTTGAAGAAGAATGAGTGTATAAGAAAATTATGAAAATGACAGTTAATTTTGACAACTTGACAGAATCTCAAGCTGAAGCTTTAGAAGATTTATTCGCCACATGGATGTTTTTATCTGAAAAGAAAATGAGTGTATGGACTGGATTTTTCTCAGGTGGAGCTGAAGATTTTCATCCAGAAATTACTGTTAATGGCAAAAGCCCTGACAGAAGCATGAAAGACATTGGCAATCGGTTAGCAGAAGTTAAAATCAAAGTTTCAAATTTTGAAGATTCTAAGGATAAGTTCTATCTCATTGATTACGATAAGATTGAAGTAGCAACAAAGAAGGAATCAGTAGTTGATTGATGAAGATCTCCCTGAATATGCAAAAGTACGTTTAGGGAAGAATACATTTGAATTAGATACAAAGTCATTGATTTCATCAATGGCTTTGCAATTAATTGACTCTTCTCCATTAACAAATAATAATGAAAATTTTGATGTTATCTTTGATACTACTAAAAATGAAATAAAAGATTATCTAAATGATAAATTTAAGGAAGAAGATTTTTTCATAGATTTATTTGATGATTGGAAACATAATTTCAGAGATTATCAATCCAAGAAACATTTACCATTTTGCAAAGATGTTGTTGTTGAGTTTTCAGATCAAAGCCAATGGTCATTTCGTATGATTGATATGATGGCTTTTAAGAATTCTTCACCAGATGATGATGAGTTTGATGTTGATTACAGTGATCCAGTTTTACAAGATGATGATTCTTTAATCAGCTGGATGAACGAAGACATAAACTGGGAAGATATCATGCATTTAGCAGAAGAAATTCAAAGACCTCAGCCAGAACCAGATTACAATTCAGAATGGAAGGCATGTAAAAAGTTTGTGAAATCATGGGACAAAGATTTCAACATTCTTGAAATGCTAGGAATAACTGATAAAATAGGTTCTGAGGACGATGAGGAAGATGATTGACCCGTACAACATCACTAATTTTAACAGAACAGAGGAACAATTACAAGAGTTCCTCCTGTTTTGTATTGTTGTTGCTGGCAAGACAGCTTATATTCAAGCTAAAAAATTACAAGAATTTTTTGATTCAGTCAATGCAAGGCTGATGATGCCAGATCATGTATCTCCTTTTCAAAGTATAAAAAGTTCGAATCAACATGGTATCCTTCTCGAAGAGATTCAAAAAGCTAAACTTGGACAATATAAGAAAATCTATTCTGCTTTCAAATTTTTAGCAGAACAAAAATATGATTTGACTAAAATGAAACCAGGAGACTTAGAATTAATACCTGGTGTTGGAATGAAAACAAGTCGATTTTTCCTTTTACATTCTAACAGAACATACAAAAATAACATTGCTGTACTTGACACTCATATTCTCAAATTCATCAAAGAAAATATTGATGATCGAGCACCAAAATCTACTCCCACTATTTCCGTAACTTATAAATACTGGGAAGATGTATTTTTATATTGGTGTGAATTGAACAATAAAAATGTGGCAGAATTTGATTTGCAAGTTTGGAATTCTTATTCTAGAAAAATCACAGCATGAAAAATCAACAAGAACGCAATGAAGAAAAAATATTGAAGAAATATGAAAAGCTTATTAATAAATTAGCTTACATAACTTACAGAAAATATAATGGCAAATATGCTCTTGAAGATTTGATACAAGAAGCTAGACTTGGTGCTATCAAAGGGTATAGAATATTTGACCCTAAGAAGAATGTGAAAGAAATAACTCACATTCACAATTATATAAATTTTTCTATCAGTCATTACTTGAGAACTGATACTGGCACAATAAAAATCCCAAGCAATGTTATTACAGATGCTTCCAAAATTAAGCCAGAAATTGTTTACAACGAATTCTACAGTGACATTCCTAACAAAAATATAATTATGGATTCATTGATAGATTCCCATGTGGAAGCTAAAATATTATCTGAACAATATTTAAGTATATTAACTGATAAGAATGCTGAAATTCTCAAAATGCTTCATATGGATGGTTTTTCTTGCGATGAAATAGCTAAAAAATTAGGTGTTTCAAGACAATATATAAATTCAACAGCTATCAGAAGTAGAAGTAAAATTTATAATACTTTTAAACAACAACACATGGAAAATATCTAATGGACCCTAAAACTTTTTTTGAATTTAACAATTATTCATATCCGAAATATCCTCATGAAATAAAAGCTAAATTCCTATTTGAAATTGATACTATTCAAATTCCTGGAACAAATGCTTTTCTTCATATCCCAGAAAATACTTGGGTGTTTTATGATGAATCGGATAACCTTTTCCAAATGACAATGGATCAATTCAATGATATCTACATCGCTTCAAATAAAAAAGCACAAAAATATTATGAATTTATCATTGATTCTAATAATAATGATTACAATCCTAATATATTGACAACAGATGAACTCTTGGGAAATATAATGGAAGAATTAATAGAAAAACCAGTGAAACTTTCTTTTAAAGGAAAATTGTCACTGGTCTGGGATTTGATCCTAAATAAAAATATTTTTATTTCAAAATATAATTAATTATTCTTCTCTAATAGTTTATGTATACTGTCAATAACATCGGAATAATTCAATGGATTCTTTTCGTCTTTGAGCACTTGCATTACAACTGCTGGAATTTCTTTTCTACCTTGTTCAATAGCTTCTTTAGCAACATGTTGACTAAGATGTCTTATGAATTGCAAAAATTGTACCTTGTGTTCATTATGAACTTTAGAAAGATCTAAATTTCTTAATTTTTCTATCTCAGTTTTAGGCATCATCTTAGAACCCTGTTCAATAACAAAATCAATGATGTCTTCAGCTATTTTTTCATGATGTAAACTCTCAGGCATAGGAGTGGTGATATCTTCATATTCTTCTCCCATAAGAGCTATCTTGACAAATCTAGCTTTCTTTTGGATTTCAGCTAGTGGAATTCTACTACCTACAAATCTAATATTTTGATTTTCTGACACGTTTGATTTTCCTCCAGCCTGTTCAGTGTAATTTGTGTTATTTGGTTTTTTGTCAGGATTAGGTTCTTTTTCTTTTCTTCTTTTTTGCCTAATTCTATTTTTTCTTTCACGTTCAGTCAGATTTTTCGCTTTATTAGAAGGTGTACATACTGGTTTTTTCCCTTTAGATGTGTTACCTCTTCCACAAGGCTCAAATCCCTTACCTTTTTTCTTTGGTCTACTGACATCTACCCAATTTTCTTTTTTAAACCAATCATCCAATCCGCCATGATTTTTAGCTAGTTTAAGATTACTTTGGTTTGATGCTTCATTGATTTCATCATCAGGATTATCAAGCCAAGTTTCCCATTCATATCTAGCTCTTCCGATTGGTTCAGCTACTTGTTTTCTAGCATTGAAAGATCTTACAATTTCAGCAAAATGTCTTTGGATATCAGATGGATTATAATTTGAAGATTGCCCATGTTTTCCGCCACTTGAACATGATGCTCCAAACACACCTCCGGTAAGTGGATCACGGTATCTAAGGTGTTGTTTTTTAGTATCATCATCAAAAATAATAGAATCATCATTAAAAAAAACTATAAAAACTTTTTTTACAAATTTCACTAGTTCAGAACAGGATATACTCCATCTATGATTTCTGATGATTTCATTCATAACTTTTTCAAAATCAAGAGTTTTATCAACTTTTGGAAATCTATAAGCTGCTGTTCTGATATTTTTGACAGAAATTCTGTACATTATTGTGCTCGTTTAACCCATTTGGTTTGTTTGTCTTTATTGTTGTGTAAAGAATCTAAATGATGTTCTGGAATCATATTCATAACTTCAATGTGATCATTTTTTGGGTTTTCAAAAATTATATGATTGTCATCTACAGCAGCAGGAGCATGTAATAATTCATCAGATGCTTCTTCTCTAAATTCTGAAATTGGTTCAGCTTCTTCCCAATCACCTTCAGCGTCAACTTGATAATTTTCACTGTCATAGTTGTTCAAAGCATCATCCATATTAACTGGAAATTCAACCATATATTGTGGTTTAAATTTGTCAGCTTCTCTTATGAACATATTGTGAATAATATTAGCTTCTTTGTATTGCCCTTTTATTTCTAAAGTTTCTGCAAGTTCAGCTAATCTGTTTAAATATTCCATCGAAACTTTTTTCCTTTTCTTTTTTTTACCTTGACAATGTGCTCTTTGACTAAAACCTTTTGGATTATTGCAGTCTATTGAATTTTTGTATTTTTTAGTCCATTTAGAAATTCTATACATTTTTATTCAACTGTTATATAAATTATTGCTTCGCTACTCACAAAATTATCATTTTCCACTGTGAAAGAGAAATAATCTCCGCCTACATAATCTAATTCAGGGGTGTAAGTATAAACTCCATTTAGCTCTTGCACAGTTCCATGCAATGGATTTTGTGTTACAGAAGGAATCAAAAACAAGTTATTTGGATCTGATCCTGCTAAATCCACTATCACTGGAACATTAACAGTAGTATAGAATTGTCCAGTGTTTGCTGAAGGTCTATCAACACTGTCTTGCACATTGATTGTTATATGTCCCAATTCTGAATCAAATTCACCATTATTAGTTTTGAAATCAGCTTCATCAACTCCGTGAAATCCTGAATTAGGCGTGTAAACACAATGATTGTCTGTCAAGCTCAATGTTCCATGAATTGGCATATTCACAATGGAATATGTAAGGGGTAAATTGAAAATGTCCATAGAAACTAAATCAAAATTGATTGATGTTTCATACTCGGTAGTCAGATTTACTGGTGTAACCAATGGCCTTTTATTAGGATCATCAAATATATCTATTGCTAATTCCCATTCTGGTTTATCTTTTAGGGCTTTATATAAACAAGCCCTAAAGTCATAAGAATAGAACATATCGACATCTAATAAAGACAATACAACAGCTTGAGTTAAAACTGGTGATTTGCCACTATCTCTAGCGTCTTTATTGACATATAAATTCAGGTATACAGCTACAGTTGGATTACCATCACAATCTACTAACGCAGACTTGATTCGCCAATAGTTACCTAATACACCAGATTCTAATTCTCTATCTAATTGAAAAGCCATTTATGCCTCTATGGGATTACTTCTGTAGGTGGTTCTACAACAGGTGGTTCAACCGGCGGATCAACTGGTGGTTCTACAACAGGAGGTTCAACAACTGGAGGTTCTACTGTAGAAATAACAGTCAAACTTACAATTCCAAGTACACTGTCAAATTCTCCGTTGTTGACCTGGAATGTAAATGAATCATCGCCAGCATAATCAGTAAATGGTGTGTAGGTGACCATATTTCCTGTCAAGACAGCGTCTCCATAGATTGGATTGTCAACTAAACTGTAAGTTAGAGGTAAATTGAAAAGATCAACAGCATTCAATTTAGTTTCAACAGGTAAATTCATATCTGTGGAATCTGAACTATTGAAAACTAGAGGTACTCTGTTAGGATCATCAAATACATCAACAGCATCTTCCCAGCCTGGAAGTTGTTTGATAGCATTGTATAAACAAGCCCTAAAATCATAAGAAAATGTAGAATCAATTTGTTGAAGTGGTATTCTCAACTCTTCTGTATGCATTGATGCTTTGTTATCTAATCTTGCTTGTCTGTTAATATATAAACTTAACCATATTTGAGCATAAGGATCCTCGTTACAATTTACAGTGACATAATTTATACGCCAATATTCTCCTGATACTCCTGAAGGTAATTCTCTTAATAATTGAAATGCCATTTATTTTTCCTTTCTCCAAGTTCCACCTTTTGACTTATATCTCTTACTAGCGGCACCATTTGAATAGGCACTTGGGTACACGTCAAAAGTTCTTTTAGCCCAAGCTTTACATTCTGCCCATAAAGAAGGATTATTTGGAACATTTTTCTTTGTCTTAGATTTTTTCTTACAAAGTTTCATAAAAATTTCATTGACAATTTCAGCTTCTTTAACTAAGCCATCGTTTTCCAAAGAATTAGCGATTTTATGAAGACCTTTTATCATTGAAGACAATTTTGGACCATCATCATCATCACCGTAAGTACTATCGAGTTCCCATTCTTCTGTACCAGAATGTAATTCTTGTAGTCTTTCAACATTCATAGTATTCATCATACTAGAATGAAATAACAATGAATTTAAATCTCCACTTGTTTCAGGTCTGTCCCAAATTCCCAATTCTGAATTTTCAAGATAAATGAAACTATCATCTTCGTAAAGTTCCGGTACAGACAGACCTTCTTCAGGGCTATCTGCAATCGATATAGAAATTCCAATTGGTTTTATGTCTCTATCTATGCCTTGACGTTCAAGATAATTTCTTAAAAGAGTTGCAACACTTTCTACATCTTCTTTAGAACCAAAAATTATGTCTTTTTCATCATGATTAAGAGTATTATCACCAATTAACAACATATATACAATGTCTGGATATCTTTCTATTTGATCAACATGACCTTGATGAATTTTATCTAATCGTCTTGTATCTGCTTCAGTTTGCACACCAATAAGTTTTCTGATATCAGCTGGAATTCTTACTACTGTAATATTTTCAACTCCAGTCATTTCTCTAACTTTGCCTCTTAGTTCTGGCATATCTTCATCAGAAGAATTAAGAGCAGACAACATTTTACCTTCATGAATTATTGGCTGATTCGTTTCACTATTGAAAAATATGTTTGATGGATATGTAAAACGTGCAGGGTCATCTACATATTCTTCATCATCTAAATCTTCATCATCTAAATCTTCATCATCTAAATCTTCATTGTTTGCAATTTTGATAAATTGCTGATGAATTTTTTCGGCTTCATGGAAATTACCAAGTGACTCTAACAATTCAATTTTTTCGGATAGCATAGCTAAAATTTTTTTCATTTATATTCCCTTTGAAAAAACTTTTTCTTATTCAAAATATTACACATAAATAAGCTATAAACCTGTTAAATAAAAAGAGCTGCCTTAGCAGCTCTTTAATAATTCTAATAATTGTTCTTTTCTTATGATTCCATTTTGCGATTTTATATGCTTTCCGTCCTTGAATAATAAAGTCATAGGAACTGAAATTAAGTTAAATTCTGAAACAAGATCTTCTTCTGATCCTGCATTGACAGAAAAACAATTTATATCTTGGTTTTCTTCAGCAAATTCATCAAATATAGGGCTGTAAACTTTGCATGGACCACACCATGTTGTCCAAAACTTTACTAAAGAGATGCCATTTTCAATACTGTCATGAAAATTTAAAGTATTTAATTCTTTCATATTATTAGCCATTCATTATATCTGTCAAGGATGGATCATTTGCAATGCCAGCTTCATCCATCATGTTATCTAATTTCATCGCAGAGTAATCTAAATTATCTATAAAACTATTTTTATTGTCTCTAAAAGCATTATCATACATATCGTCACCTTCCAAGCTATTGGGGAGTGACTTAGCAATATTTGCCAGTTCAATAAATAGTTCTTTCATTTTAGGTAAAGAAATTTCCAGATTACTGTAATCTACTTCAGCTTTTGGAATGTCATCTTCGGATAAAATTTCAGGATTTCTTCTTGGGATGTCAGATTGCATGATAATATCATTATAGTCAATCTGAGATTCTCTTTTTTGCATCATTTCTGATGCAAAATTATTATAACCAATTTTCTTTAAAATATCTTCATTCATATTATTTCTTCTTTTTCTTTTGCATGGGTTGCATACTTTTCATAGTTGGTGCAAAAGGTTTAGGTTGTGATTTTTCTAAATCTCTTTCCAATTTCTCTTGCATTTTAGATTCTTCAGGGAAAATTTCATCTGTAGCGCAATCAGTTATTTCAAAAGAGCTTGGATCATTCTTTTTGTTTTGAATTGCACTATACAAAGTTGATAAGAATTTTTTCTTCACTTCAGGACTATTGACCATCAGCATATATTCTTTAAATGACTTAGATTGTTGAACATATTTGAAAAAATTCTCAGTGCTTGATAAATTTTCTTCAGTTGGTGGAGGTAATTGTCTCAATATATCCCCAATGTGAGCTGACACTTCTCTTGGATCATTTCTGTCCCATAAAGAAGGAGTTTCACTTCGGATTAAATCATTTATGATAGGTAAAAGTTTTCCAAAATCTTTTTCTGTAAATTCACTACCAAGTTGTTTTCTGAGATATTCAAATATTCTTTTAGGATCTCTTATCATAAAGCTTTTAGCTTTTAATTGATATGCAGCTTGGATAACTTTTGTTCTACGTTTGAATTCTTCATCTGATAACAATAAATTATTATTTTCATCTGTTTTAAGTAAATAATCTTTTGCTTGATAAAAATGAGTTAATTCATGTTCAATGTCAGATAAAAATTTATTAAAGTTTTTAGCTTCAAAAGTTTTACTATAAGAGCTTTCAAGAGTGAAGAATCTTACTAAAATGATATGAGTTTCTTTGTTATTTGTTGGATTATAATATGCATCATAATCTTTGAATTGTTCTCTTGTTGCAGAACCTAAACAAGTGAGCTCATGAAATTCTGGAGTTTGATAACCTGGAAATTTACTTCTCAAAGACGCAGAGGCTTGTTCACATGCTTCAGCAAATGCACCACACATATCAGCTCCAGCAGCAGAATCTGGTTTTTTATTTATCTTTATATCTCTCATCATTCTCATTGAAGCTTTGAAAAATGATGAGTATAAAGATCTACCAATTTCATAAACTATTGATTTGACATCAATATAACCTTGAGCAGCTGTTCTATACCACATTTAAATATCTGATTTTCTATCCGACCATTGACGGCAGCTCCAATATCTAGCTTTTGTTTTTGGCCCTGGGTTTTCGCAATTATGTCTTGCTCTAAAGTTTTTTCTTCTGCCAGGAATATTATCTTTAATTTTCATGTTTGGATCGCCAAAATTAACTTTAATAACATTTCCATTATCATTTTTTACATAAACTGAAAATTTCTTTGGTCCACCTGGGGTACGGAAAGGTTTATTTAAAGTTTTATTTTCGTTTTTTGCTGATAATCTCATAAGATCAGATAAAGAATCTTGAATTTCAGAACTATACTTTACTGAATCATTTTTTCTTTTCATTCTACTTAATATTTTTTCGATAGCATTGACAGCTGATTCTAATTCTTTAGCAATGTCATTAACATCAATATGATTGTGTTCTTCATCGTCTTCATCATCTTCATTTTCTGACAATCTTATCATCACATCTGTAATTTTTGCTGAAATTTCATGCAATCCAAAGTTATCAAATTCATTACAAATATGAGCTAATCTTACTAACATTATAATTCTCCTTCGTGTTCATCTTGTTCATCTAATAAATTTAATTCTTCAATTAGAGTTTGATCGAAAGAATTGTAAATTGTTTCAGGATCATATTCATCCTCTAATACAGATAATATTCCAACCATAGATTTAACTTTTTTGATCAAATCATTATCTCTATTGAGCCAACCTTTTAAAAATATTTTCTGATCAGCTCTTTGTTTAACTCTTGCATGTCTTTTAGCAATTCTTAATTTACAAATATTCAAAGCAACTTCTGTTTGATCAGAACTATGAATAACATCTGAAATAGCTTGTGACCAAGTTCCTGTGATAGGAACATTCAAAGATGCTTGTAATCTTCTAATACATCCAGCAGTTCCCATATTTACTGCAGTATCAAAAAGAACTAAACCTAATGTTCCAGCTAAATATTCAGCTCTTACTGGAGTCCAATAATAAACATCATAAATTTCTGTATATTCAGCTACTGTAATATCTTTCACAGATCTTCTAGAAAGTTTTTTAGAATCTCTATATTGATTGTATCTGGATAGAATAATACCAAAATTTGTTTCACCACCGGGGTCTTGTGGAATGTTTGTATATCCACCTTCCCACTTCAATGTAAACTTCAATGCATCTGCTAAAGTAATCGGCATGGCTTTTCTCCTATTAATTAATTATTCTGTTTTTGAACATTTTTACTTTTATTTGTAAAATCCTAGTAGGTACAAAAATGATAGATACTCTTGCAATTTTGGGTATGAGACTTGTAATAACAAAATATTTACACAAAGCAATGTCTGAATTTGAACATAATATAAATTATGCAGAATTTGGCGTAGCTTATGGAGGAGGTCTTCTTAGTTGTTGTCATGTCTTATCTGAGAGAGGTTTTGTGTATGGCTTTGACACCTTTGAAGGGCATCCTAAAAATGAAGTGTTGAAATGTAAATATTCAATGGAAGCTGGAGGTTTACAATCTGTAGCTGCCACTTGCATGGATGGAACTTATGAGCAAGGTATATCAAAAAAGTTTAATTATGATTATGATTCTGTAAATTTTTACCTAACAAATCATGGTTTGAATAATTTTGAATTAGTGAAGGGACTAATAGATGAAAATTTTGTAGTTACCCAAGATTATTTCGATGTTGCATTGCTAGATTTAGATATTCCTTATTCAATGAAAATATTATATGAAAAAATAAAAAATAAAATTTCTCCAGGTGGTTACTTAATTATGCACGATGTTAATATCAATAACAAAATTCCTGGATTATGGCAACTTTATCAAGAAATTTTGGAAGAAAATCTATTTGAAAAATTTGAAGAAATTTCAGAAAACGATTTTGTTATTTTGAGAAAAAACAAGGAATATTAAGACTTTGTTTAGAAATAATTTAAAAATTTGTGTATAAGACAGTTGTACTTTTAAAATTAAATAAGGTTTCCGGTGGTTTGACATCGTTAGATAGATGACTATATAAAGGGATAAAGTAATTCTCTACTACTCCCGCCTGTCAAAGGTCAGTCAAACAAGCCCAGTTCTTGTGAGTTTCAGACACAAAATCTGGAAATATGGGATAAGGTGAACGCAAAGATATTAGACGCTGAATAATATTTTGCACAGCATCATCGAACCCTAAAGAACGAAGGGTAGTTGCGAGGTCCGAGAGGTCACGATCAAGGGCTTTGTAGCATGGTGTGAGGTTTTGCGGGATTATTAAATTCCGTTATAATCTCCAAGCCTCGTCCAATGTTTCGTGAAAATTGGACATTGAAGTGAGTTGTATTCCATACTCTGGAGCAACTAGATACGCACACTTCTGTAGGGAGCGGGTATAGCTTATATTGAAAGCAGCGCAACTGGCGTAATAAGATGAAGGATCACAGCTTTATCTACCCATGAAAATAGACGTATCTCGCATTGGAAGTAAACAACCTGAAAGAGAATATGCTAAGGCAACAAGAGCATCTATAGAAAATAATGTAATATATTCTTTATCTTTTTTTTAGAAAAAGAAAATGCATAGAAGATATAACATATGCTAGCATGAAATTTATAGAAATGATTCTTTATACATCCAATGTTTGACTGGAAATGCCACCAGATAAAGGCGGTTGTGCAGTTTGCTGAAAAGTGGATAATGTAGGCAAGGTATCAGTTGCGAGTACTGTAATCCTACTAAAAGAAACTGCTGGGCTAGGAATAATCTCATCCTAGCCCATTTTTATTTAAGGTATAATAATATCATGAAAAAAACACCAGAATATGCATTAGAAGCTGGCATAGCAATTTGGGTAGAAGATAATCAAGAAATTGTAAGATCCGCAATTAGATTAGGTGCAGAAACTACTTCATTAGGTTTATGTGATCCAGAGATCAATTCATTTATGCAAATTGTTCCCACAGATGAATTTGGAAGCAATGGAAATCTTATTCATGAATGCTTTTTAAACATCAATCATCTTGCCTGGGGATATTATAAGTTGATCATTGAAGATTTATATAAATTCAAATTGATAGAACCTAAATTAGCAAGAACACAAGACACTGATTTAATTTTTTTATCTGAAGAAGAAGTGGTGCAATATCTTAGAAATCTAGCATCTACTTTAGATATTCATTATGAACTAGATGATGCGATGGAAAAACAAAATTATGGTAAAGCTGAAACTTTAATTAATGAAATGCTTCACGATTACCATGTTAGAACTCAAGAACCATTAGCAACGATAAAAAACATTATTGATAATTTTAATGGAACAATAGCAATCAAAGCTACAAACAGTGATGATATGGAAAATGTAAAATCATTGTCTACTAGATATGATTTAGCATTATTACATCCTGAAAATTGGGTTGTAGTAAATTCTAATGGAATTGAAGATCAATCTTGGTTAAGCTCTTGGGTATACAAGTTTCAACTAGCTGAAACTAAGGAAGCTTCTTTGCTTTATTTAGCCCAAAAAATCATTGTTGGATACTATAACAAAGGACTAATAGTGCATACAGATTCTGTCGAGCCTGAAACAGATTTAACTAATCAAGTGTTGGTTGATACAGCTTTAGATTTAGTATTGGTAAGACCTGTAATTCATGCCACAAGAATGGAGATTATTAGATGATTATAAATGTAAGCGAAGAAGCCAAAAAAGCAATTCAACATGTTATTGATTTGGAACAGATTCCTAATCCACAATTATGTATTTATGGAGTTGCTGATGACAACATGGAAATAAAATATGAATTGCTATTATTAAATGGTATTCCACATGTTGAAGATACTGTATTTGATTTTGAAAATTTCAAAATTTCACTGAACAGCACATATCAAAGAACTATGATAGGAACTTATTTGGTAGACTTTTCCGAATATCCCTATTCTGCATTCTCAATCGTAAAAGTTTCTGAAGAAAACTCATGAACATAGATATCAAAATTACTGAAAAAGCTGCAGAATTCATTGCTGAAATCATTGAAGGGCAAGAATTAAAAGAGCCTTATTTGAACTTCTCTGTTGTTGGAGGAGGATGTAGTGGATTAAAATATGGATTAGCTTTAGCTGATGGCGAACCTGAAATAGATGACATTATCACAGAAGACAAAAATATAAAAATTTGTGTAGATCCTTATTCAGCTAAATATTTAAATGGCTGTGTAGTTGATTATGTTGATAATGATGAAACTCAAGGATTCAAAATAGAAAATCCAAATGCCACTAAAAAATGCGGATGTGAGAACAGTTTTTCTATTGATGGCGAAGAAATTGACACATGTGGTGGATGTGGATATAAATAATTAAATAAGATTGTAATAGTGTTTGAGAGAATCTTCTAAACCTAACAATCCAATATTCAAAGAAGCTAATAAATTACCACACCCTGTATATGAATTGTAATATGAATCATCATGCAATTCAATATCTACTTCATGAGTAGACAGGGTGTTTATTATTTCAGCAAGCTCCACAAATGAATACTTTTGTTGATACACAAGATTCAAATCCTTAGGTGCTGATGAATGAAAAATAGATTCTAAATAAAAATCTAACACCCTTATGAAATCTTCAATATAGAAAAAATCCATATTCATATTTTTGTGAAGAATCATACTTTTTTTGTTTTTGTAATTTCTGATATTAACAGCAGTGAAACGATCTCTTGTTTCTTCAACACCAAAACAATTGAAAAATCTCAAATTCCATACATGATCAATTGAAAGAATTCTTTTTGAAATGATAAATTTAGACAATCCATAGTTGTCTGTTGGAATTGTTTTTCCTAAATCTAATTCAGATGCATTTTCAATTGTAAATCTTCTATCGTATGCTGCACCAGAACAAAAGTTTATCATTGGAATTTTAAATTTAGATAAATTTTCAAACATTAAGAGATTGTCATATAAATTTTCAGCTGTATCAGGTTCATTTCTTCTTCCAGCTCGAACAGCAGCATGTATGATCAAATCAATTTTGTTATAATCTAGAAACTTTTCTAAATCATGATCATTTGTCAAGTCAATTTCTGAGGTAAATACTTCATGCGTTTGTTGCAAATGAGGTATACAACTTTTACCTAAGAAACCTCGATGCCCTGTAAAGAATATATTCATCTGGTTAAATTCATATAAGCTGGAGAACTAGAACTGATAAATTTTTCCACTGTACTTTTTGTTAATGTGATTGGAAATATTTGTGTAATATTTGGGAATAGATTTAAAAAATGTACATCATCAAAAGCATGATGTGTGAAACCATCACGAGAATAATCATCATTACGACCTGCACCAACAAGTTTTACAGGTATTTTCTCATGATTCAAATAGTTCCTAATGAATTCAAATGGTCGATACAAAAGAAATGGTGTAATTGTGTATGCTACAGGAATATAACCTTCCAATGCTAAACCAACAGCCATTCCTAACATCAATTGTTCAGATGCACCAGCGTTATAAAATCTATCAGGAAAATCTTGCCTTATTTGATCAAAAACACCAAAGCCTACATCTCCTACAATTACCACTATTTTTGTATTTTCGAGCATAATTTCATGCAGAATTTCAGCGAATTGTTTTCTCATAGCATTTCCAAAGCTTTTTCAAAATCTTGATCAGTCATTTTTTTATAATGAGCTAATAATCCAGAGAATCCAAATTGATCAACAGATGTTCTATGAACCACAACACCAGGGTGAAAAGCTAACAGTCTCTTTTCAAGATAATCTATATCCATTGGATCATAAGCTGACCATCCATTAGCATTGCAATGAATTTTCAAATTATCTAAATTGTGATCGTGAGCAAATCTCAAAGATTCCCAAACAGATCCTTCGTTTGATTCCCCGTCTGTAATTAGAACATAAACATTTCTATCACGATTTGCTAATGCTCTTCCTACAGCAACAGTAATTCCCATTCCTAAACTGCCAGTAGAACAATAAATGTGATGTTTTTCATCTAATTTAGGATGAGTGCCATGCTTTTCATATAATTCTTGAGCATCAAACCCAAATTTATCTTCAAGCACAACAAACAAAGCTAATGCAGAGTGTCCTGAAGACAATATGAAAATGTCTTCAGGGTTCATCTCTTGATATATATTATAGATTATTTCAAGTGCAGAAACATAACTGCCAATATGTGCTGTTTGATTAGCAAAACATAAAGATAATAATCTTTTATATAAATGATTCATTTTAGTCTACGATTAAAGCATCATGATTAACACGGCGTACATTTCTGCCATGCTTCTTAAACACGTTTGTAATCTTTGTGAAGTTAAGAGGTGTGTTATAGCCCATTCTTTCAAAATCATGAACTTCGATAAAGAATTGTTTAACTCTACTGATACAATCTGGGAATGATGGATCAGTGATAAGTTTAGTTTCAAAACCTTCGATGTCAAGCTTAATGAAATCTACCTTGTCAATATTGTTTTGGTCCATAAAATCACTAAAAGTGACACATGGAACCTTGATTGCACTCATTGCAAGATTATCAGTTCTTCTTTCACGAATGATAGAGTTCATCGTGGAGTTATGAGGATGAATATTAAAAGTAATTTCACCAGTTTCGGTGGAAATTGCTTTTTGTTGAGCATGAACATTCTTAAGATCAAAAACTTCAACAAACTTTTCAAATACAGCAAAATGAGCTGGGGTAGGTTCAAAACTATACAAATCTTTGCAGATTGAAGCAAGATAAACAGAAAATAATCCTACATTTGCTCCACAATCAAAAGCAACGATATCTCTTTCATTTTGTAAAATTTCAGAATAAATATTTTGCACATTCATTTGATCAATAATAACACGAGCAAAAGATGCATGATTATTATAGTGATCAATAAAAAGAGGGTTTTTTGTAAGATCAAACGGCTTACCAGTGATATCATTTAAAATAACAGACATTATGTTTTCCTTTGTAAGAATTATACAAGTATTATAGCCTAAACAGCGTTGATTGACTCCAAATATTCGCCAACTTCAGGATTGACAATAGATTTTACCCATTTCTTAAACCCACCAGCTTGCTTCGCAAAATATTCACCAGCTTCACCATTTGTTTGATGTAATATTTTAACCACTGTCGGTTCATGCGTTTTGGGATCATTAATCATCAATTTATTATCTTGCATATACATAAGTCCCCAGCTATTCCAGATGTAACTAGGATTAGCTCCCCATGTGTTTGAAGGCCCATAAGATAACTTGCTTCCTATTGGATCAATAATTCTTGATTTGTATTTTTTCCAATGAAACAACTGATTCAATGTACATTGTTCATCACTAAATCCATAAGGTGTACATTCAGCTGCTTTTTTATTTAGCTCATGCAAATCATGCCAGAATTCTTTGCGATTAACAGCTAGTGTTCCATTATTAACATACTTTTGATATGAAATATAATTCCCACGTCCATAAGGTGGAAAATGAACAATTGTAGATATATTATGCAAACACCCTTGAGGATTAAATGGATTGTGTCCATTTGGCTTTCCACAACTGCCACCCAAATCTAAACTGTTATTGTTTCTTACAGAAATAGCATCTTCTTCAGCTTCAAACAATTCATCTAAGGGCCCTGTGATTACAATATCTGCATCTAGATGGACAATAGTGTCATAATCTTCTACGAAGGGTAAAGCAGTGGCAGCATTCATCCAAATACTACTTAACCATGGATCATTCTGCTTTAATTCATTTGTCATTGCAGAATCAATAACTTTGAAATCAATATTGGGATGAAAGAATTTGAAATTTTTTTTAAGAGTTTCGAGGTCTAATTTTTCAGCATAATCGTCTGTACACCAAACTTTTACTAATATCTTTTTGTCCATGCCAAGATTATACACTCTATAAGCGGAGATGATTTGTATAATAAAAACTGGTTAACTTAATGAGAAAAAATAATTTAATTGTTTGTACATTTTGCGAAAATCCTGCTGTAAGAGAAATTTCTGATGATTTGGATTTTTTTTCTGAGTCTAATAGAAAAGTATTTTTATGCATGACTTGCTATAAAATCTTTAATGCTGGATCAATTTTGGGCCAATTTCAATTAAACAATAAAATGATTAATTTGATTTTAAGTTCTGATGATTCTGAAACAGTAGTAGCATTGAAAAATAAACTTTCAGAAATTGTCCCTAGTTCTTCTGCAAAATTAAAAGCAGCAATTAAGCATAATAGTCAAATTAATCCTAGAGAATTTTATGAATTACTAAATAAAAAGATCATTGGACAAGAAACAGCTAAACGAAGATTGAGTATTGCTATTTATGAACATATTAGAAATAGTATTGCTAATTCCAATGATAAAAACAATATTTTATTTTTAGGTCCAAGTGGCAGTGGTAAAACTTTGATTGTTAATACAATCTCAAAGCATCTTGAAGTTCCATTTGTTTCAGGAGATGCTACAGGTTTTAGCCCTACAGGTTTCCAAGGTGCAGATGCTGATTCTTGTGTGCATGATCTTCTTGTGAAAAGCAATGGTTCAATCAAAGATGCACAAAAGGGAATTGTTTTCATAGATGAAATTGACAAGCTTGCATCTAGTAAAATTTCTTCTGGCACTAAAATTGAAAGTTTTCATTACAGCACACAAAGCACAATGCTTAAGCTAATTGAAGGCAAGAGAGTAAAAGTACCTTCAAGTGTTTTAGGAGAGCATAACATGCCTCCTACAATTGTTGATACATCTAGGATTTTATTTTGTTTCGGTGGAGCTTTTAATGGTCTTTCAGATATTGTTGGAAAAAAATTAGGACATGTTGGAAAGAAAATTGGCTTAGCTCAAAATGCTGAAAATGATTATTCAGCACAAATCAAATCATATGAATTATATGAAAAAGCAAGTCATGACATTTTAGCCGAAAGCCTTATTGAATATGGCTTATCAACAGAGTTAGTAGGAAGAATTCAAACTATTGTACCATTGATTCCTCTCACAAAAGATCAAATGATTGAATGTTTGTTATCTTTGGAAGACTCACCTATTTTGAAAAATAAAGTTTTATTTGCTGAGTCTAATATAGAGTTAGAATTTGCAGATGATTATTTTAGTGCGGTAGCAGAAAAAGCTATTAAAACTGGCACTGGAACAAGAGCTCTAAACAGTATTGTCAAAACGTCAGTATCACAAGCTGCTTTTGAATTCTTAGGAAGTAAACAAGACAATATCAAACTAATCATCACAAAAAAATGTATTGATGAACCTGGTAGATTTGAAACTATGTAGGACTTGAGAAATATATTTCAGAATTTAGCTTTAAGAGGTACTTAAATGGGTGTAATTACAGAAATAATTTCAGATATATTCAATATTGGCAAAAATGTTACAATCGGTCCAATATTACAACTATTAAGTGATACACAAGCTTTAGACGAATTAATTTTTCCAGCTTTATTGTCCATGGATCCTGAATATCAAATTCAAGATAAAGATCTTTACAAAGATGAAGCTATCAAAGAATTACTACAAAAAGTAGAGCCAAGATCTAATATGCCTATCACTACAGGTGTTTATGAAAATTTATTCGATGATAAATTAGTTAATAAAGTAACAATTAGTAGTAGATTTGTCAAAATGAATAAATTCGAGAAAATATAATGCCGCTTTCAGAATCAAAATATAAAAAAATGCTCTTTGACAAAGTGCAAAAAAGTTTATCTGAAATTGGCGATTATAATCAATTCTTAGCTCCTGTTGAAGCATTAATGAATCGAACTGATATTGATGAGAAAACCAAAATGACTCAAATCGAAAATTACTTCAGTAAGAATTTTAATAAATTTCAAGGCATCGAAGAAGTTAGAAAAATTTTAAAAGTACCAGTTGAAGATATCAAAAAAGGGCCATAATATGGACACCAGATTTATAGCAAACTTAATCAGAATTTCTTTAAAATTAGAAACTGAAAAAGATTTTAGTTTATCTGATAAAGTTGACAATTTACTAAAAACAGCTCAATACGCTGGGCAATTTGACAGAACAAATCCATATACTGATGGAATGTTTGGTGTTCAAGTTAGCGGTTCATCCCCTACAGCGTTTGGACCATATCAAGGACCAGGCAATGATGTTCCTTTTGTTTCTGAATTAGATCCTATGACAATTATGAAATTGCAACACACTAAAGGAACTAAACCAGGACAATCAGCATTCCTAGATGCATTAGAAAGAGTGAAAGGCCAAGAACAACTTTATCGCATCACTCCTGTATCAATTCTAAGAATCCTAGCAACTACCATAAAAACTATGGCATCTGATCCTTCTAGAAGAAACAATTATTTCACTAAAGAATTAGCATCGAACATCAGGCAAGTGATGGATACTATTAAGAAATCAAAAACTGATCCAACAGTTACGGATGATGCTTTGAAATCTTTTTATAACGAATTACAAATTTTCAACAGTAAAAATCCGAATGATCTTATACCTATAGATGAAATCACGGATATGATAGAAAATAGTAAATAAAATTTCTACTTGTATAACACTCATTAAGGAGACACTTTTTGAGTGTTATTTTTATTATGTGTCCATTATATTTAGAAAACAAATCATGTTTAGTGAAATTTATATCAAATCCAGAATTGATTTCAAACTTAGGCAGAATTTCTTTGCCTTTAGTGAACGATCAATGGAGAAATGATTGCCATGGAAATTGGGCAAATTGTTCATTCAAGGAAAAAGAAGTTGTTGAAAATGTTCTTAGAGAAGAAATTGTTGAGCAAACTAAAGAAGAAGAAAAACAAGCAGATACAAAAGTCTATGAAACAGTTAAGACTGCACCAATTGTTTCTATGCATCAAGTGGCCAATCCATATTTAGTAAAAGCAGATGTGATAGTGTGTCCCACTAATATAATTCTAACCATTGACGATGCAATGTTGCATAAGATGTCTTTTGGAAAAGTACAAAAAGAATTAGATTTGGTCAAGAAACCTATTCATATGGGAACTGTGTACGAAACTACAAATGGTGGGGAAAAGAGTAGAATCGTTCCTTTAAAAATCTTCCATGCTGTAGTTGCTGGTGAGTCAAGACTTGTAAATGAAGAGGATATTAAGTCTGCTACAAGAAAAGCTTTATTATTAGCTGATATGCAAAAGCTTGAAAAAATTAGTATGATTCCTGCAGACTGTGGAACTTACGATATCAACGATACAGCTAGAGTTCAATTGGCAGCTATCATGCAATATTTCGCTGCTAATAAAAACACAGGAATCAAAAGAGTATTTTTGTTGATGGAAGACAAGGAAAGTCTAGAAAGTTTTCAAGAATATTACAAAAGAGTCTTTAAGAATTAAGGGACACAACATGGAATTAGAAGAATTAAAAAATCCGTCTAAATTATTTATTGCTTTTATTGATAGCTTGGGTACTCCAGTTTGTGTTGTAGACAATTTTGGCAATGTAGTTATGAATGAGCCAGCTAAAATATTGAAAAAGACTGGATTTGATTTTGATGTATATTCTTTAAAAGCTTCTATAGGATCTCCATTTACAGTATTTCATAAAAATAAAAAATACACTATAGACAAAAAAGATATGAATCATGGAACTAACACTTGTGTTTGCACCTTAAAACAAGAAGACGAAACAGTTTCAAGACTCAAAGAATCATCTGCCAAACTTAAAAAAGTATTGAGTTCTTTGTAGTATAAAAAGGACTTGATATGTCAAATAATTTGCAAAGTACTACCACTGAAAGTGCTTCTCCTAACAATTTGCATAATTTATCGCAGAATACTACAGCTGCACAGCTTGAAAGTTTGATGACAATTTTCACAGCACAAACTGAAGCTTACATGGAATTTAATTCTGCTTTAGTAAATATTTTAAATAACCAGACAGAAATAAAAAATATAGTTCAATCACTTAAAACAATTAGTGACACAGAATTCAGATCTATAGATAAGAACTATCATACTTTAAAAGAATTATTCTTGAGCTTTCAAAATTTGCAGAATGCGAAAGACACGGCATTAGAAAGTGCGATTGAAGAATACACTGCACAAATTTCTCATTTTGGGGCTGAATTTGAAAAGCATAAAAATGATATCAATAAATCATTTACAGAAAGTTCTAGCAATATAAAAATTATTGCAGCTGACAGAGAAATGAATACAGAAATTAAGCAGATTAAAGAAGATATTGAATCTATCAAACATGTGTATACAAAACTTCTTTCTGTAGGATCTCAAATTAAGTGGATTGCTGTTGTTATCTTTACATTATTAACATTGTATCAATTAATTACAGGCCAAGGTATAATTAATTTGTTTTTGAGGAAATAATGCCCACAAGTGTTTCATATTGTGAAGAGTGCGGTAAAAGTTATTTTTTGAGGGATGAAATGTACATCCCTCTTAAGAATTACAGATTTAGGTTCAAAGATAAATCTAAACCTGTAACTTGGGAAGATTGGCTCATCCATGTTTCAAATCATTGCGATGAATGCCGATTGAAAGAAATTCCAGACAGTTGCTGGATTAATTATCTCAAACTTAAAGGAGGTTAATCTAATATAGGATGAGAGACATATTCTTTGATGCTATGAATAAATTGTCGGAGGGAAGTATTCGATAGATGCTCGCTTTGTATATCGAGCTTTAAATCAGCTGCTATCGCAAATAATACTTTATCCCTCATAGCGTCTACATTAGGTTGATTAGGAACAAATTCTTTTAGTGAATTTGCTTCATCTTGAAATCCTGATTTTTCTAAATCAGTAATTATTTCTGCTAATCTTTTATTGTTGATCATCATCTTCGTCACTAAAAATTTCTGCAAATATAGTGTCTATAACAGAATCTTTTATAGATGCAGTAGCAAAAATAGGAGAGTTATTAAGTAAGTCTAAACAACTGCCACATAACAACATGCCATTGAACAATCTTTGTTCAGCAAAAGGTTTTCTAACAGAACAATTTGGGCAAAAAAAACTCAATGCAATTTTAGATTTTTTGCGTTTGGGCTTTTTTCCATATTGATTTAAATCTTCAAGCATAATGATATAATCTCTCCGATGATATAGTCAATTATTATAAAAGTTTTCAAGTAAATCCTTTGCTTGTAAACAGAAAGAGGAAAAATATGATAGTTTTGCAAACCAAAATTATTCTTCTTTTGATTTTATCTTTATCAAGTATTATTAAAATCGAAAGACCTGTAATTGTAAAACACAATCAAAAAGAGCTAACTCTAGAAGTTACTAAAAAACAAAAGGATGATCTTGCAAAAAGAAACAAAATTAAAGGTTTTATCAAGTTAGTAAAACCCAAATATTCTGATTCTTATATTGCAAAAATTGTTGATGCAATAATGATAAGTGGAAAGAAATATAATGTCGATCCTTATGTCATAGCATCAACTGCATATGTTGAGAGTGAATTTAGTATGTCTGCTAAAAATTGTATAGGAATTATGCAATTGCTAAGATCAACAGCTAGATATTATGATCCTAAAAAAGAATACAATCCATACACTGTGATGGGGAATATTGCAATTGGAACAAAAGAACTAAAACATCATCTCAATAATAATTCTATTAGAAGTACACTGCCGAGTAGGGAAACTTATCGAAACATGTACAGAAAATATAATGGAAGTTATTTGAAAAATACATACGCTAGAAAAGCACTTTTAGTGCAATATAGATTAGAACGATTATCTTTATCACAAATAAAGACTAAGATAAAAGAAGCACCTTTGTGGAGGTAAAAAAAAGAGGAGGGAATTTCCCTCCTCTTTTTTAGTATAACTAGAGTTAGAGTGATCCAGCGTTGTTGCCAAATCTGTTTTGGCTTGATGGATATCTTGATACAAAAGTTTGGCTGAGAGCAGTACCTGCATTACAGCGAGTAAGATCACCATTGAGTTGATTAAGCTCAAACGACATTCTTTCCATGTAATACATAATTCTGTTGAATGGTCTACCTGACAATGCTACTGCAATAGCTCTGGATGTTGCGCCAATGCTTGAAACTGCAGTGTCAAAGTTTGTAAGGACAGTACCAATTCTTGTTCTAGCAGTTACAAAATCCTGATATGTGTCAGTGTTTTGTAAAGCAGTTGAACCAGCTCCACCGATATTAACGTCAGTAGGATACTTAGCAGCACTATTGTATGTTGGAGCTGTTCCATTGGCTACATCAAATAGTGTTGTGAAGTAAAATCCTGAGGAAAAGTTTGAAACACCAAAGCCAGTGACTGTATCTTTCAATTCCTGGAAACTAGCTAGGTTACTGATAAGGAATGATCCTGGATCGTTGGTTGTGCCGTTAGCTGATCTAGCTGTTGGAACGCCGTTGACTGGATATAAACTTGATGGATATACGGGCATTTAATTACTCCTTAATACCTATTTTTCTTCGAAGAAAACTTGTTAAACATTTTTTTGTTTTCATTTTTATCTTTTCTGGAATTGAACGTTTTACACCTTTTTTGAAGGTGTTAATACATACTCTGTCATCAAGTTTAATTTTTATTTACTAAATGAAAAAGAATTTAGTTTGAACGTATTCAGTTCCTATCAAGTTTTATTTTCAATATTAATACAAAAATACCTTTATCAACCTTCATTTATACTTTTGCTATCACACCAAACAAGTATAAGTATCCTTAAAAGAGTAATTAATACCTATGAATCTGACAAATTCTTATTTGATTAACCATGTGTAGCGAGAGAACAATTAACTAAATGGCTGCTGATTTTTATATTGTCCCCCCAAGATTAATAGTTGGAACATTTGATAGATCTAATGTTGTCACTAGCTTTAATTCTTTACGTGGGGATATAACATTAGTTGCCAATGCATCTACGGGAGTAAAAATCACTTCCTCAGGTGGCAAGTTTACAATTTCCATAATTGATGATTTTTATATCAAAAAAGCTGGAGACTATGTAACTGGGAATATTGTTTTCACTCCGTCAGGCACAAATTATGGTCTTGCAGTTGGCAGCGGACCATCAGATCCAGGCACAGGAACAACAGGTTCTTTATTTTACAATACCACTGCTAATACACTAAGAGTATACAATGGAACAGCTTGGGGAGACATTGTATCTTCAGGTGGTATATCTTTAGTAACAGCAGATGCAAGATATTTAAAATTAGATGGGACAAACACACCTACTGGAAATATTTCCATGGGAAGTGTTTTCCTTAGATTTGCAAATTTAGCCACTCAATCATTACCTGGCACTGCTGGACAAGTTTATTTCAACACCACAACAAAAGTACTTGATGTTTATGATGGTACTAAATGGCAACCAGCTGGACAAGGAATAACATCTCTTACTCCAGGCATTGGAATTAGTTTATCTTCCAATCCAATAACTAGTTATGGATCTGTAAATGTTGATCAGTCTTATAATTTCACATGGACTGGTTCTAATACATTTACAAGTGCTATCACATTTGCACCATCGCAAACTTTTGACATTAGTAAACTTATAGCTTCTGGACAGCAAACAGGAGATTTGATTTTTTACAATGGAGCAAATTGGGCTAGAGTTGGTATTGGTACAACTGGACAAGTTCTAACAGTAGGTTCATCTGGCACTGCTATTTCATGGCTCAATCCTACAGGCGGTGGTGGTGGTCCAATAACATCTGGAATCCTGAGTGCAATTTATGGTGGCACTGGATATTCCTTTTATGACCTTGGGGATCTAATTGTAGGTGCTGGCAACACTTTTATAAGACTTGCAAGAGGAAATGATCACTATGTATTGTCTTCTAGCAATACATCTGCTACTGGACTTACATGGAGAACAGCAAGTGCATTAGCTTCAACATCATTAAGCCCTATAGGTTCATACCCTGGAGATTTTTGGTTTGATTCTACAGACGGTAGTTTCAGTCTTTGGTATGATGATGGATCTTCCTCCCAATGGGTTCAAGTTGCAAGCGCTTTTGCAGGAGATGTGTACACAAGTAATCAGTACACAATTCCATATTATGTATCTGCTATTGGATTAACAGGGTCAAATTATTTTACTAATATTGGCACTGGGATATCAATCTTATATCCTGCATCTTCTACTTCAACATCAACAGGAGCTCTAGTTGTAACAGGAGGCGTAGGCATAGGTGGAAGTTTATATACTTCTTCTTCTTACGCAAATTCTATTTCAGGTGTTGTCCTAAATAATGGTGTAATAATATCTGGCACTTGGGCAGGTTCAACAATCACAGGTAGATACGGCGGTACTGGATATACAACATATTCAAAAGGCGACCTACTTGTTGGAGCTGGTTCTACACTTATAAAATTACCCGTAGGAGCAGATAATTATATCTTATCTGCTAATTCTTCTACAGCCTCTGGATTATCTTGGATTGTAAACACTGGCGGAGGTGGTGGTGGAGCAGGGACAGTTTATAATGGTTCTCTGAATGCCATACCTTACTATCCTGCTGCTGGTACTGCAATCACAGGATCAGTTAATTTCACAAACACTGGAGCATCTATAAATGTAGGTTACAATACAAGTTCAACAAACTTCGCATCTGGAGCATTAACAGTAGTAGGTGGAGTAGGAATTGGAGGCAGTTTATATGTTGCTTCTGCTACAGCAATATCAGGAGTAACAATTAATAATGGTGTTATTACTGGTACATTGGTTGGCTCAGCTACAACTGCTGGATTTGCTACTACTGCTAATTATTCCAATCAATCTGGATACGCAATTACTTCCGGTACTGCAGTTTCATCTTATAGCGCATTTATCAATCTAGCAGCAACTAATTCTTCTCATTCTTTATTGTTTTCGCCAATATCAACAAGTTCGTCTGGTGCTGGATTATCTATAAATTCCACTCTAAATTTCAATCCTTCTGCTAATATTTTATATACATCTGGACTTGCAATCACTGCTTCAACAGTTTCATCTTCGGTTAACACTGGAGCATTAACAGTAAATGGTGGAGTGGGTATCAGCGGTAGATTGTCTTTTAATCAAGCTTCATTTGGAACCACCGGAATTACTACAAATCCAACTATGGCTTTAATTGGAACAACTGGCGATCCAATTTACATGTCCGTGTTGGAAGATAACACATTGTCTTTTGAAGGATCTCAAGGACAATTATTTTCAATCACCCCTAATCTTTCTACTGGATATATTTATTCTGTAAATGATATCACTGGTATTCCATTATTAAGAGCTAATGCAAATGGGAATATCAGTGCTAATGAATACGCTGGAAACTTCGGAATTGGTCTTTCAAATCCAGCATATAAATTGCATGTTATTGGCTCTGTTGGATTCACTTCTGTAATTTCATCAACATCCACATCAACTGGTACCTTAATTGTTGGTGGAGGTGTTGGAATTGGGGGCAGCTTATATGTAAGTTCTGCTTCTAATATATCAAATGTTGTACTGAACAATGGTGTGGTGACATCTGGAACTTGGGCTGGTACAGCAATCACAGTTAAGTATGGTGGGACAGGATTTGATTCTTACACAAAAGGTGACTTATTAGTTGGAGCAGGTGTTTCACTAATAAAACATCCAGTAGGAACAGATTCTTATGTTTTAACATCAGATTCTACTAGTGCATCTGGAGTAGCTTGGACATCAGCAAGTGCAATTGGTACAAGTACTATTGGAAACCCAACAGATGGGTCATACTCAGATGGATTTTTTACAACATGGACAAGTGGAACAACAGTAGCAAACGCCGTGGATGATATCAATGAACTTTTAGCATTGATTGCTCCGGCTAGACCAAACTATCTTACTGGAACAACTCTTACTGCAGGATCTGTTCCTTCTTACTATACTGTAAAAATTTCAGCTGGTTTGGGTGCAGAATGGTATCAAGCAGGGTATGGAACTGGATCATCAATCACCAGATACTATTTATCTGGAACACTTACTTTAAATACCCCAAATACTACAACAACATTCTCTGCAGGGAGCTTGACCACATCAACATATGGAACTATATATTTCAAAACGATAAATAAAAATTTCCCACTTGGTGCAGGTTATGGAACTATAAATTTAGCTTCTACATATACGGTAGGCACAACTAATAATAACTTAAAACTTACTGCATTGGATGTTTACAATAATATCTGGACCAAAGCAAATGCACAAATTTTGACTTATACACAGCCTAATGCTGGATATGAGGGATTATTAATTGCTCACACTGAAAACAATCAATTTACAAATACTTATGAAGTTTGGAAAGATCCATGGTCATCATCAAATCCTAACCCAACTTTTTCACAAGCTGCCACAGCTTCAACATACAGTCAAAGTGTAAAGTGGCTCTCAGGAATTGAATACTATACAACGGGCACAGGATTTAGTGTTTATTTTAAAGGCGCTGCTGGTATTTATTCTAGTTGTTATAATGCGACACAAGTATATAGTATTTCTGCTACTGGTCTTGTCACTGCATCTGGTACTGCTACAAATCCATTATATTATGAAGAATTAGACAAATCTGGTTCAAATCATGTTAGGGTTTCACTCAACTCTTCAAATGCATCTTCGTTTAATAAATACCTCACAGTTACAATTTACAAAGCACACAATACAACAGCAGCTTCAAATGCCACTATATTGAAAGCTATAAATACATATACTACAGTTTCAACAACTACGTATGAAGGTTTCCAAGATGAAGCACAAAGACTTGTAATTGGAAGCGGAGTAGCATTTACATCAGATATTGATTTGGCTAATGGGAATTTACAAGCTAGATCTGGAACATTAACATATCCAACAGCTTCAGATTACGACACTCAATGGGGTGGATCACACACTTTTACTGGTGACCAAGAATATCAGAGATATTTTTATAAAACTTCTGCAAGCACTGGAGCACTTACATTTACTGGTTTTACTGCTTCAAATATTGCTGCATATGGCACAGGTAGTGTGAATGTACTTTTATATCTTGAAGGCGATAATAAATATTTTGATCTTGGTGTTTTGCAAGGATCAAATTCAAATGATGGTTCTTCAAGAGCAGCTGCAATTTCAGCTAAAACTTCAGCATCTGCCGGAGCTCTTAACTGGTCATTAGGAGTTTATACCACAGGCGTAAGTGGTGCAGGTAATAGCGGAAGATACAGAGCGATTATTATTCACAGAAACAATACTTATACTATGACAAGCATAACGAGTTCATAAAATGCCCTGGACACAAACAGATACAAGCTTTAAGAAGTTACAGAATAAAAGGATCACTACCAGCACTGGCAAGGGTATTGATGAAGAAAAAGGTGCGTCAGCTCTTGAATTATATCTTCCTGATATCAAAACAGACCTAATTCCAGGAACTCCGCCTGGCTCATCCACTTCTGTCCTATCATTCACAGGAGCAATTGGACAAACATTAGCAGTTGACACATCTGTTCCAGGAAATTTAACTTGGTTTGCTACATCTGGATATGGAAACACCACTAGTGCTAACGATGGTAGTGCAGGATCAGAAGCTCAAAGATTAGGAGACTGGATTTCCGACAAATATGATGCTTTTGGTACAATTTCTGGTGCTGGTTATGAAGTTAAGGTTTATGATAAAGATTCTAACTTAATCACTAAAGCTGACCCTTCTGATTGGTTGTTCGATTATCAAACTGGTATTTTAGTTTTCAACACTGCATCCACGACCTATGGAACTGTAACATCAACTGGTCCATTTAGAGTTGTTGGTTACAGATATATCGGTAACAAAGGTACAATTTCTGCATCCTTTGGTGGTTTAGGATATACAACATACACTAAAGGCGATCTTTTAGTTGGAGCTGGTTCTACATTTATCAAACTCAATGTAGGAAGCAATGATTATGTTCTAACAGCAGACAATACTACAGCATCAGGAATAAAATGGGCTCCTACAGGATCAGGTAGTGGATTTACTCTTAATGGCTTAAATGCTAACATTCAATATTTATCTTCTGGTACATCTGGATCAGGATTTAATATATCATCAATTGGATCCACTCATACTTTTAATATTCCAATTGCTTCTACTGGCGCTACTGGTTTAGTATCAACATTAACACAATCATTTGCTGGCGTAAAATCATTCACAAATGATGTTTTTATTACATCTACAAAAACTTCTGGAACAGCTGGTTCTGGTGCTTTAGTTGTATTTGGTGGAGTAGGAATTAGTGAAAATCTAAATGTAGGTGGAAATTTAATAGTTTCAGGAGACTTCACTGTTAATGGAACTACCACCACAATTAATACTGTTACACTAACAGTTGATGATAAAAATATTGAATTAGGTTCAGTAGCAAGTCCATCAGACATAACTGCTGAAGCTGGCGGAATCACTTTAAGAGGAACTTCTGACAAATTTATAAATTGGTACACTGGAGTAGGTTGGTCATCTTCAGAATCTTGGAATATAGCTTCAGGTCAAACCTATAAAGTTAATAATGCCACTGTACTTTCTGCAACTTCACTAGGTACAGGGGTAACAAACTCTAATTTAACAGCTTTAGGAACTATTACTACTGGAACTTGGTCTGCTACAGCTATCACAGCATTGTATGGTGGTACTGGGTTAGTTCCTGCATTTACTGTTGGGGATATTCTTTATGCGAATACACCAACCACTTGGGGAAGATTAACAGCCAGTTCAAACGCTGGAAATATTCTTGTTTCTGCAGGTTCAGGCGCAACTCCAACATATTTGGCACCTCTTACATTATCTGTAGGTTTTGCTACCACTGCTAGCTATTCTCATCAATCTGGGTATGCAATCACTTCAGGCTCAGCTACCACTGCTACAAATCTGAGAATTGCTGGTGCTGGAAATTCTAATTTAGCGCATCCAGTATTATTCACTCCAGTATCATCAACTTCAGGTTCTGCAGTTTCGAGTGATAGTACATTTTCATTCAATTCATCTACAGAAATACTTTCAGTATCTGGTTTAGCGGTAACAAACACTACAGGTTCTACATCTTCATCTGCGGGAGCACTAACAGTTGCTGGTGGTGTTGGCATCGGTGGTTCCACTAACATTCAAGGTGACACCACAGTTTTTGGCAGATTATATTACACTCAATCTACAGTGGGTGTTGCTGGCACATCTACAATATCATCTATCCAATTCATAGGACAAGATAATAATCCAATCACATTGTCTGTTTTAAATGACAATACACTATCTTTCGAAGGTAGTTCTGGACAGTTATTTTCTATCAATAATAACTTATCTTCAGGCACCATATTTTCAGTTAATGATATTTCAGGAATTCCAATTCTTCGTGCAAATGCAAATGGCACACTTTCTATGGGAGAATTCTCTGGAAATGTCGGTATAGGATTATCTTTACCTTCTTATAAATTGCATGTTGCTGGAGATACAAATCTTTCATCGGGATATGTTTACAGAATTAATGGTAATTCTGTATTATCATCTTCCACTTTAGGAACAGGAGTTACAAATTCATCTCTTACATCTGTAGGCACGATCACTTCAGGAACATGGGCTGGAACATTAATAACCTCTTTATATGGCGGTACAGGTTATGCTTCTTACACTAAAGGAGATCTTTTAGTAGGAAGTGGCACTTCACTTCTTAAAGTTGGTTCAGGCACATCTAATTTTGTCTTATCTTCTCATTCCATGTATCCTGCAGGAGTTGGCTGGACATGGGTTACGGCTGTTGGTGTTGGTACATCTCCTCCACTAAATTATCATGATTCTGACTTATGGTGGAATGCTAATGATGGAACACTAAACTTAAATTATAATGATGGAGATTCAAGTCAATGGGTAGAAATAGCTGGTGGATCTGGAATTGATTTATCTCAACCTGTACATATAACATCCAGTGTTGTTTCAACAGATACATACACTGGTGCATTAATTGTAGATGGTGGAGTAGGCATTCAAGGAGCGTTAAATACTTCATCTCTTGCAATTAGTGGAAATTTATCTGTAGGTTCGTCTGTGATAGCTGGTTCATGGGCTGGAAATGCTATCACAGCTAGATATGGTGGTACAGGATATACATCATACACAAAAGGTGATCTTTTAGTTGGAGCTGGTTCCACATTTATCAAAGTTGGAATTGGATTATCTCATCAAGTATTAAGTTATTCCCCTACTGCTTCTTCTGGATTGGGTTGGACAGATTTATCATTATCTTCTCCTGTTTCCACTAATTATGGAACATTTTACAGCACAGTTACCCAACCTGTAACTGCTGCAAATACCATAACACCTATCACAGTGAATAGTGCTTATGAAGCAGCAAATATAGAAATATACGGCGGTGCTGGAACATCATCAAGAATAAGAATTTTAAATCGTGGTGTTTACAATATTCAGTTTTCTCTTCAATTGAATTTATCATCAGGTACACAACCTCAAGAAGCAGATTTTTGGTTTAGAATTGATGGAAATGATGTTCCTTGGTCAAATTCTAAACAAACTGTTCATGGCAAAGATTACCACGAAATTTTAAGTTTAAATTTTGTTTCTAAATTTAATTCTGGGCAATATTTTGAAATAATGATGAATAGCTCTGATCAACATTTCATATTAGAAGGCATAGGAACTTCAACAGGACCAACAAGACCACAGACTCCAAGTGTCATATATACAGTGACCAAAGTATTATAATGAAATGTTTATAGAGCAAAACATAGAATATAATAAAAGCATTAGAATTTAGATTCCAAACATGGCAGACTTAAATTTCCCCACATCCCCAACATTATATCAACAATATACATTGAATGGTCAAACATTTGTATGGGATGGCAAAAGATGGAAATTTACTTCATCAAGTGTTGTTACTATTAATGCTGGCACAGCTATCACTTCGATCAATAATTTAATAACTTCTGAACAATTTTTTAATACTGGTGATCAAGGTTCTTTATTTAATATAAGTTCGTCTGGCAGCACTCATACTTTTAATATTCCAATAGCAGGGACCGCATCTACAGGTTTAGTTTCAACAGTATCTCAATCATTTGCCGGTCAAAAAACATTCACTTCTGCTATAATTGGTGATCTTATTGGAACAGCTACAACTGCTGGATATGCCATTACTGCAGTTTACTCTAATCAATCAGGGTATGCAATCACGTCAGGATTTGCCACCACTTCTTCATATTCATATCAATCAGGTTATGGATTAACTTCAGGATTTGCTACAACTGCTAATTATTCACATCAATCAGGCTACGCAACTACATCTGGTTCATCTGGATTTGCTTCTACAGCAACTTATTCTTATCAATCTGGTTATGGTTTAACATCTGGTTTTGCTACTACTGCTAATTATTCTCATCAATCGGGTTATGCAATTACATCTGGCTCAGCTGCTTTTGCTACAACAGCAACATATGCACATCAATCAGGATATGGATTGACAGCTGGATTTGCCACTACTGCTAATTATGCTTATCAGTCTGGATATGCAACGACAGCAGGCTTAGCCACTACTGCAACATATTCTTATCAGGCAGGTTATGCAACAACTTCAGGATTAGCAACAACTGCTACTTATGCTAATCAATCTGGCTATGGAATTACAGCTGGTTTTGCTACTACAGCTGGATTTGCTACAACAGCGTCAAATATAAATGTTGTCAATGCTAACAGTAATTTAGCACATCCTGTAATATTAGGGTCAACTGCTACTGGTTCTGGAGTAGCTTTATCTTCAAATACGACCCTTTCTTACAACCCTTCAGCAAATGTATTGTCAACTTCAGGTTTGGCAGTCACAGCAACAACAGCTTCAACATCAGCTTCTACAGGAGCATTAACTGTTGCAGGAGGGGTTGGAATTGCTGGTACATCATATTTTGGAAATGATGTAACTGTTGGCAATTCACAAACTGGAAGATTAAATTTCTCCCAAGGCATATTAGGGTCAGCAGGAACTACAACTAACCCTTCATTGATGTTTGTTGGTCAAAATAACAATCCTATTACATTATCTGTTTTATCAGATAATACTTTGTCTTTTGAGGGAAGTTCTGGTCAATTATTTTCTATAAATAATAATCTTTCTTCTGGCACTATATTTTCAGTCAATGATATTTCAGGTATTCCAATAATCCGGGCTAATGCTAATGGTACTCTTTCAATGGGAGAGTTTACAGGAAGTGTTGGTGTTGGACTTAGTAATCCTTCTTACAAATTACATATTGCTGGAGATACAAATCTTTCAAGTGGTTATGTTTTTAGAATCAATGGTTCTTCAGTTTTATCTGCAACAACTTTAGGCACTGGGGTTACAAATTCTAGTCTCACATCAGTAGGAACAATTTCCACTGGTGTTTGGTCTGGCACTGCTATTACTGCTTTCTATGGCGGTACTGGATACAATTCTTACACTAAGGGAGATATTTTAGTTGGTGCTGGTAATACGTTTATCAAATTAAATGTAGGCACCGATAGCTTTGTCTTAACTGCAAGTTCTTCATCTTCAACAGGTTTAACTTGGTCTCCAACAGCTGCAACTGGATTAACACTGTCTCTTATACACATCTCCGAGCCCACGAGACAGGCAGAAATCTCGTATGCCGTCTTCTGCTTGAAA
>ENA-OSIY01000098-OSIY01000098.1-marine-metagenome-genome-assembly--contig:-NODE-98-length-47815-cov-22.488123_pt1 | contig 47815 bp, 31 predicted proteins | sample MGYA00237884_ERZ534233 | MGnify/ENA primary metagenome ERZ534233 (study PRJEB26412, sample SAMN06343840) | marine metagenome | isolation source: estuarine water | place: USA: Columbia River Estuary... | reverse complement strand
AATTTCTTTACTTGTTGAAAAAATTCAAGGTGCTCATACTCTTTAAATACGCCTCCGTATAGTTGCTTAAACGTGAGTTCTTTGGCTTCTTTATAGCTCGTCCCATATAGGTCCGCGAATGCTTGGTGGACATCCACATCGCCAAAATCATAGGCAACCAAACGACTAGCGAGATGAGGATGATATGCACTAATATCGTATTCCACAAACCCATGACTCGGTATAAAGCTTCTCCTTGAACCATTATCTTTGTTTAATGCGGCAAAATTAAGGCCATTAAAAGTGTTACTTGGTCTACGTGTAGTTGTAAATAAGTTATAACTGGTGTAGACTTTACCATCACTGATTGAGTAGTGAGGATTGATTTGGCTAAAATATTCATTAAAAACTGTTTCATCTATGTTTATTCCATTTTTTTCGATTCCAAAGAATGCGATTGTTGATTTATTATTATAAAAGTCAAAGTACGTAGGTAAATCCTGTGTAAAATGTGGTTTTACCTTATTATAAATATTTTCACATACTTCATAATGCTTAACTACCGGAATTATTTTATTTATTTTTAGATTGTCCGGATACTTGTTATAAAAATATGTGTGGGTTGGTGTTTGATCTTGTATATACGGAGGAATGAGTATGTTTATATCGCGCAGGCCCTTAATTTGAAAGTAATATAGCGCATTCTTCTTGTCACGCACCCATAGACACTCAATTGACGTTAATAACGCGTTTACTAATGTTGTACTTACATTTAATGTCTCACTATGGTCAATACATAACATAAAACCTTTTGATTCATTAGACGGTCTAAAATACACTAAAGATACATTATTTAAAGCAGAATGTATTTTATCGTGATGTGGAATTATCTCCACAAATGCTTCTTTGTATTTTTTATTTATAAGATGCTCAACCTGTTGTTGAGTTTCGATTAACCAAAACATTTATAACCTATTTTGTATGTAATATACAATGGTTACTTCATATCTCCAAACTTGCGTTGGGTGGAATTCATATGATTATCTGGGGTATTATGTTTTGGGTCTTTATCATTCATTAATGAACTTAAATCTTTATTTTTATCAGTACCTTGATAGAATTTGATGTAATTTTCGTTTAAAAATTTAGATAATCCCTTAAAACCATTTTTTTCTTCTAATCTAACTATGTTTCTGTTAGTTTTAAATACATTTTCTACATTTCCATTAATTTGCCAAGGCAAAGAAATTACATTGTATAGTTCCCACAAATATTCACTATTATGTTGTGCTAAATTTTCAAATGTAGATTGATCGGTTTCTATAAAGGTTGTATCGTTTGCTTGTTTAGCAAAATATCTTGTAAAATATCCTACTTGATAATCTTGTTGGGATGGTTGTGGATAATATGGGGTAGGAACTTTTCGAGAAACATATTGTTCTTTTAAGTTTTGGGTATAGTTTCCTAATTCTGTTAAAGTACTAAAGTTAGGTGCTTGTTTAGTACGAAGTAGATCTGATGATTGTTGGAAATCTTTTAGATCTATTAATAATTCAGGATATCTTAATGCTTGAGGGTTTTGACCAACAAATCTATCTCCAGTTGATAATTTATAATAAGGACCAACATATGAAGTAAAATCAGATGAACGAATTAATTCTCCATTGGAAAATAAATTGGTTTGGATTTTTGATTTTGGATAATACGGCATTATGTTTTAACTTTTCTATTTGAACTGACTGTAAGACTTTCAATTTTTGTAGTCCATTCATTATTACCTATAGTATGAGATATACCTTTAATTAAAAAGTTAATTACACCTCCTTGGTCTCCGGATCTATAACTATATGGTAGAATTTCTTCTGTGATTGAAAACCGTTCATAGTTTTTCATTCCTGATAATCCTTTCATGTTTAATGAAAGATTAAAGGGGATAAAAAATGGAGAAGATGCTTTACCTTCTATAGCATCATTACCTGTTAAATATAATGATATATCTCTATTTGCTGAGCGAACATTATCTACTGTATCCGTAGCAAATTTTCTACTTTGGTAAAGACTATTAACTGCTTTTCCTACATATTGGATGTTAGTTTTAAATAATGCTTTTGGATCTAATTTACCAGCTTCGGCACCTTCAATACTACTTTTATCTAATTTTATAGTCATTAATCGATCTGTAAATCCAACATTTAGTTTAGATAAACCTGTTGCATTTTCACCTACAACATTTCCACCTGCTTGAGCGGAAATTGTAGCCATTGATGCCATATTGGGAGGTAATTGAACTTGAAAATCAACATTAGTTATAAAACTACCTTTAGGTATATCATTTGTTCCTATTCCATATACTTGGAATACACCCATTTTATTATTTTTTCTTTCAGCTTCTAAAATTAAATTTTCAACATTATCTAAACTACTACCTTCAATAATTTTTAAAGTATTATTTTCAGAATCAAATACAGGTTCTAATTTATTTACATTACCTAAAACATCATTAACTCCATCTAACATAGTTGTTAAAAATTTAAGTAAGTTAGTTTTACCATTAACATCTGTGTTTTTATCTAAACATCCTGCTATATAATCAATATTAACAAATATATTCATTAATTTACCCGCATAATCATTATTGTTAACAAAATATCCGGGAATTTCTTTAGTAAGAATATCCCATGAAGTATTTTCATCTTTGTATTTACTTGGAATAACACATACTCTAGGGTCTGAAGAGAATTGGGATGGGAATCTTAAACAAAAATTATATTCAGAACTAAAATCAATTGTAAAAATAGGGTTTCCTAATTTTTTATTATCCATTCCAGCATCATCACCTGCTTTTTTAGTAGGATCATAATAAAGAAGATTTTCTTGAATCCATTTTAATAAATAACCTAATCTTACATAATAAAAATTTAAATTTAAGGTTGAAGCTCCTGTAGAGGTGGGATTTGAAGAATTGGCAACAAATGTTAGTTTTAAAAGATTATCTTTATCTAATCCTTTACTAGCTTCTTGTCTCCAATTATATAACTGTAAATTTAAAGCTGTTTTGTTTTTTGATTCTACTGAGGTTTCCGGGGATAATTGAGCAATTTCTTCTTCTTTAGCTACAGATTGCAAGGCGCCTTCTAATGCTTTAAGTTCAGCATCAGCTTCAGCTTGACTTGCTTTAGCAGTATCTTCAGCTTTTGCTGAATTTCCTTTTAAAATAGATAAATTATTTAATGATTTTATTAAAGTTCTAAGGGATGGAATAATAGGTGTTAGTTTAGCTACAAGTGCAGCATTACCTTCGGGGCCAGGACCAGCTTCTGTTATAAATGCTTCTATTTCAGGGATTGCTTGTTGAGCAGTATTAGCAAGTCCTTTAAGATCGGAATTAGTGTTAAGGTTATTAAATTGGGCTAAAATTGAAGCATTAATTAAAGTTGAATTTTCAAATAAAGGTACTGATGTATCATTTGTGTTTTTTGCTGTTGTAAAAGCAGTAGAATAGTTTTGACTTATTTTTTGAGCAAGTTTAGATGAATTATAAGAAACAAGTGCATCTTCAAATCCTTTATTAACTGCCTCAGCCGCTAAAGGGGCTTTGGTTTTCTTATCTGCAATTTTTGTTTTTTGAGAATCAATTGCTGATTTTTTCTTAGTTCTAACTTGTGTTGGAGTTGGATCTTTTTTTAAATTAGCAGCATTAGTTGTATTAACTTTAAGAGTTTCAATAATATCTCCTAAACCTATTAAATTTAAATCAATATCATAAGAACCATCATCATTAAATTTCCAAGTAAAATTAGTTACTTTACCTAACATAGCATCATAATTATAGCATTCATCAATTCTTTGTTTTTTAATTGCTTTAATTATGTCTTGTTGTGTAGTACCATCTTTAAAAAATAATTTAAAAGGTTCAGTTGCAAATTCTTTTCTTTCTCTTAAAGGAGTGATTGTTGGATTATTAGGATCGGGTGGACTTGGGGAATTTTTAGAATCTAACCAAATATTGTGACCCCATTCTAAAAGCATTGAATAACCAATTCTAAAATAAAGAATATCAAAAATTTGTAATTGTTCTACGGAATAAACTTTAATTTTTACTGATGCTTTTGCTAGTGCTCCTCTATTATAAAAACTTACATCTGCTGAGATAATTGAAGGCATAGGAACAAACCCTTTTGAAGAAATACCTCCCCAACCATAGGCTGCTATAGTTCCTATAGGATCATTTTCTTGTCCACTATTATCTCCATAAACTCCAAATTTAATAGCGGGACTTAAAGAATTATTAACACCTACTGTACCACCAAACAAAATGCAAGATTGGGCTAATTTATTTCCAGTAAGATTTTCATTAATTTTTCGTTCTTTAAGTTGGTTTTTTCCAGCAGATAATAAATCATTTGTTACTTTTTCTTGTGTTGCAGTATCTTGGATTGTACTTCCGGAAACTTGAATTTCTATAAAGGTTGGAGTTGTTCCTATACTGATTGATGATGCTAATCTTAAAAATGCATTGCTATTATTCCCATATACTAAATGAGAATCTGTTTTATATCTAGTTCCAAGAAAATTTTGTCGAGTTTCTATTTGATTAATAACTTCTTCATCAAAAACTTGGCCGGTGATGTTTCCATTTTTTGCCATATTATATTCTATTTATTGTATTAAAAAGGGTTTTTGCAAGTGATACATTATAAGGAATTCTTATTTCTTCTCCAACAGGGATAAATAGGGAATTTTGTGGCATTATATCAGGATTTCCTGATGAAATAATCCACCATAAATTTATATCACCGTAAAATTGTTGAGCTAATAAATCTAATCTATCCCCTTCAGTAGTAATAACATAAATATCATTAATATCTTTTGGTAATTCAGGATATCTAGTACTTCGTTGAATAGGGAAAATTTTATTTCCTTCTGCTTCTGAAAATGGGATTAATGGTGTATTATTATATCTACTCATTATACATTAGTTTGAGAAGAATTTTGAACATTTTTATATCCTCCAGCATTATTACTAAAAGGTGATTTTTTACCAAATGTTATAAAAGGAGCATTAACATCATTTCCATTTCCTGAAGTAACATATTTCTCGCTAACTGTTTGAGGAATAAAATTATGGATAGGAGTAAAGTTAATACTACCAAGATCAATTAACTTAGGCATAGCGTATCCGTTATATATTTGATTACCATCTTTATCAAATACTGGGCCTGTGGTTGGGTTAGGACTAGTAGATGTTGCTGAAAAGGATGGAAGAGGATTAACTCTAACACCTTGGTCATTATAAGGAACTTCCCATCCTGCCTCATCATCTTGTGCAAATGTTACTCCTTTAATTATACCTGGGAGATTAGTAATGTAATCTCCAATAGTAAGTTTAAATAAATTACCTCTCATAAAACCTGCTTCTGTATAGTCTGGGGCCATTAATGATGCTAAGTAATTTAATTTACTATAAACAGATGACTGTTCCAAACTAGAAAGAACAGGAACTTTAAGACCAAAACTTATTTCTCTACCAAATCCATTATATGAATAAAAATCTTCTCCTCTACCCATATATTTTGTGTTTTTCCAATCTGCTGTATAGCTGTCAGATAAACCGCTTATGTAAGCTCTAAAATGAATATATGTGTTAAGACCTGAGCCATCATTATTTATTTTAACAAAATAAACGGGTACGGTATCTGTTAGATATTCTCCCTTTGGACCATCTTTACTTTGGTATAAAGGACTTACAGTAATTTTATCTACTCGTTGAGATTTTTTAATACTTAATTCTCTTTTATTTTTAAAAGTTGCTGCTTCACCATAAGTGCCTACACGATTAAAAGTAGGATTTAATCCAAATGTAAAAGTATTTCTTAAATGGATTCCTGTGGCTGCTAATGCTGTATTTGCAACATATGAAGCAGGATTAATAAATTGCCATTTTGAAACATTATTACCATATTGTCTAATATTTTGGGTAATTAGTAATGCTTGTTCTTTAGCAAGAAATTGTAAACCTTGTTCACTAATTAAAAATTTACTTATTCGTTCAGTATCTTGAAAAGTAGATTTAGTTAAAACTCCTTGACCTCTATATAAACTGTCAATAAAAGTTTTAGAAGATTGAGAACTATCTAATGAGGGAAGAGGAGTAGTTACTAAAGGTTTAGGATTCGATCCATTACCGGAAATACCTGCATCACCAGGAGTTCCTGCTCGATAAGGTACTGCTCTAAGATCATAAGCATTTCCTTTTCCGCTATCATGCTTATAGAGATCTCCATTAGCATAATACTTAAAGGAAGCAGGATCGGTAAGGAGTGTTACTAAACCCATTAATAATTACTTAGGTTGATTATCAATATATTTAGGTGGAGTTTGTCCATCTAAATCTAATTTAGATTTAGTTTTAAAATCTTTTTCTAATCTTGATTTTTGTTGATTTTCAATTTTTGGGGTTTGTCCAAATAAACTCAACGCGCTTGCCTTTAATAAATCTAAAATTGTCATGGTTTTTTTTTGTTTATAAATATTGAAAAATAAAAATTATTGTTGTTTAAAGTTACCAAGTGCTAATGCTTGGCCTACTTTTTGTCCATCTAAAGTTACTACTCCACCTCTTTCAACTGCTGCAATAAGTCTATCTATTTTAGCTTCTAAAGCTTGAGTATTAATATTCATAGATTTATTACTATTAAGAGGAACTACGGCTTCAGGACCTGCTTCACCAATTAAGGCATTTGTTGGTTTTGTAACAATACCACCTTCTGCTAATTTAACTTTAGGGAATTCAACTAAAGGGATTGTATTACCACCAAATCCAGGAACAAAATCTAACATTGCATTTATTGCTCTAACAGGTACATTTAACATGTATGAGAATACACCTAAAACTAGATTTATAAGTCCATTTGCTATGTTTTTTAACCCATCTGCTACTGCTGAAAAATCTCCTTTAAGAATTCCACCAATAATTTTAGCAACACCCATAAAGAGTTCTAAAACTGGTTGAAGAATAGGCATTAATGATTGAAATGCTTGTACTAAAATTGGGACTAATATTTTAGTTAATTCAATTATAACCTCTAAAATTGGTTTTAAAATAGGCAAAATTAGATTTAATATTTCAGTTACTAAAGGCATAAACGCTTTAATAATATCCATTACTATTGGGAGAAGCATTTGAATTAACTCAACAATTACTGGGAGTAGTTGTTTGGCTACATCTGCAAACATTGCTACTAATTTAATTAATATAGGAACCATGGATTTAAAAGCATCAGCTATCAGAGGTAATAAATCTTTAGCAGCATTTGCTAACATTAATACTATAGGTGATATACTTTTAATCAAACCAGCAATAATAGGACCTAATTGTATAAAAATAGAAGCAATTATTGGTAGAAACTGTTTAGCCATGTCTACTACAACTTCAAGTATAGGATCTAATGCGGTGAATATAGCATCAATAACAGGTCTTAAACTTTTAAATATATCTTTTATTACTGGGAGGAGTGTTTCTACTAATTCTTTTATAATTGGAGCTAAATGTTCAACAATAGGGGTAATAAATTCAAGTACTAATGGACCTAATTCTTTAAATGCTTCTACTATTGGATGAATTAATTCAAATATTTTTGCGAATTGGTTTGCTCTTGCTTCTTCAGCAGCTGCTAATCTTTCAGTTACAGAGGCTGAGGATTGCATTGCTGCAACACCTTGTTTTTGTGAATCTAATAATTGTTGGTTTTCGGAAACTGCTTCTTTTTGACCAACTAACATATCTGCCATTTGATCAACATTCATACCTAAAGCTTTTGCAGTAGCTTCTTTTTGTAAAGTATTCATTTTTTCAAATCTAGCAGCATCAATACCTTGTTTATTTACTTCTTCTAGTACCCCAACTAAATCTCCTGCTAATGCTTTTTTTCTTGCTTCTTCAAGATTTAATTCTTGACCAGTAAGCAATTCAGCTTCCATTTCGGCTGCTATTGAATCTTCAATATTTAATAAAGAATCAGCAATACCTCTAATATTATTTAATTCCATACCTAATTTCTTAGATTGGATAAATGCTTTAGTTAATCCTTCGGCTGAACCTCCCATGTTGAGTTTAATAACATTAGAGATTTTACCTACACCTTCCATAACTTCTTTTGTGCTAACATTTACTTTTTGAGTTCTAATAGTCTCTTGTGCTGTTCTAGCCATAGCATCTGCTACTTTACCAGCATCTTCACCTGTTAATTTAGATAATCTATGAATATCGGCTAAATTTTCAGCTGACATTCCTGCAAATACGTTTAATCTCATAAAAGTATTTAATGTACTTTGAGATAATTTTTCTGTTCCTTTTAAGGAACCATATATCTGAGTCATTGATTGGGTAGCAGCACCACCTGTAATACCCATAGCTCCACCAACTGCTCTAGCTTCACCAGCTAATTCATTTGCTTTGCCTTGAGCTACACCTAATGTTCTAGCTACTTGAACATTTTCTTCACTTAATCTTTTTGCTGCTTCTTCTCCTTTTTCATAAGCATTTTTTATCATTGATATAATAGCTATGGGTCCTAAAGCTGATTTTAGGGCAGCCCCAAAAGCCGCAACTCCTACTTTCATTTTACCAAAAGTACCTAATGCTTTTTTACCACCATCCGTTAATTCATATGATAATTCTTTTGCTTTTTCACTTGCGGCTTCTAAACCTAAGTTTTTCCCAACTTCACCTAAACCCATTTTTGATAAAGCCCCTGATACTCCGGTAATTGCTCGACCAAATGTACCCATCCCCTTATTAAGATTTTCTTGGCGTTTTTGTTGTTCTTCTAAATATACTTGATTTTCTGATAAAACTTTGGAAGTATCTTTTAACAACATGTATTGTCTTTCTTCAGATGACAAGTTTGCTTTTTGAGTTGATAAAGACTTTTGGCGAGTCATTACTTGTTGAGATAATTTATCAGCTGCTTCTTTAGCACCTTTTACTCCTTGAATTTCTTGATCTCTTAATCCCTTAAGTATTTCTTTAGATTTATTTAAACCTTTTTCTTGGTTAGCAATAAATTGAAGTTTCTTTTTTCCTTCTTCTCCAATTTCTTTTTCAATTTGGAGTTGTTGTCTTCTTGCTTGGTTTTGAAGTTTTTCATTTTTTGCTAAATCTCTACTTACATCTTTTAATGAAGAATATTCTGATGCTAAATTTTGTGTAAGTGAAACAGCTTGTTTTGTTAAATCTACTGATAATTTATCTGTGGTATATTTATCTTTTGAAGTTTTATATAAAAAGGACATTTTATCATTTAAAGCTCCAACTAAACTTAATTGTTCAGCGAGAGCAGCATTGTTTTCTTCAATGTTCTTTTTTGATATTTCCTCTTTTTTAGCCATTAACTGTTAAATATATGTTATAAATATTAAAAGGCACCAAAATTTGATGCCTTTATAATAATTATTTTAATTTACTTTTATCTGGGTTTACCCAATCTAATGCTGTGCGATTAGATGACTTACCTGTGTTTTTATTAGCTTCACTTTCTTTAGCTAAGGATTCGGATATAAAATTATATGTTGCATTTCTAAGCCATACAGGCATGTTATAAACGGTATCATAATCATATCCACCCTTTCCATAAAATAAAATTTCATGGATTATTCTAAACAATGAAAGTCTATACTCTTGCGTCAGGCCAAAAAAACTGGACCTGTAAAGGAATAGCTACCTCCTCTTCGCTATTTTCACCTTCGTATAAAAAAGTCATTTTTACATCAGGGTTAATTGATTTAAGATAAACTCTAAAAGCAGAAGCATCTTTTGCTAAAAGATAATTATCTATAAACTCTCTAATTGTTTTTTGATCTTCATCTTCGTTTACTGAAGAAATTTGATGTTTTAAACGGGTTGAAAGTTCAGCAGAATTATTTTTATTAATACGTTTAAGTCCTTTTACTTCAGCATCAATATCTTTTTCCATTTTTCCTGTAAGTAATTTAAAAGTTATTTCATTTTGAGAATGTGGTAAAATATATTTAAATAAATTAACTCCTTTTTCAAGAATTAAGGATTCATCTAATTCAACCGATGGAAGCTCTGCAAGATTAACTGTGATTTCTTCATTATTATAGGTAAAAGAATAATCTTTACCATACCCTAAAACGCGAGCTGCTACTAATATAGCGTTTTTATCTCCAAGAAATAAATCTTCATAATTAAATTTAGTAACCAATAAAGATTGAAGTAATTTATCAATTACAATACCTTGTTTGATATAATTTTGATTAGTAAGAATGTCTTCTTCTTTAGCAGTCATGTATTTCATTTCAACTTTACCGCTTGATAGAGGATGTCCTTCAGGGTATAATAAACCTTTTGAAGGTAATTCGATTGTTTCCGTAGGAAATTTGATTTTGCTGTCCATAATTTTTATTTAGTATAACTTTGTTGTCGTATATAAATATATGAAAAAAAAGGAAGCTCGCAAAAAATGCGAGCTTTCTTAGATTATTTTTAAAAATTTATTAGAAATTCAATACACAATAATCAGGTTGAACTACCATTGTAAGATTTACTGCTGTGTCTGCTGTGTCCCAGTTATATTCACCGAAGTTAGCACTTGTGATAAAACATCCTTTTAAAATCCATTCTGATACGATGTCACCTACAGGTCCTAATACGTTAAATGTTAAATCTTTCTTATACATATCCGAATAACCATCACGTCCTGTTACTGATTCGTGGTGTAAACGTACCCATTCCATTACTGCTTGAGCTCCGGAGGGAGTAATAGGATCAAACAATGTAAATGTAATAGGATCCCATTTAGTCATACCTTTAACATAACGTTGAACGTTAATATGGTTTAATTGAACTGTACCTGAGTTTACCGTAATAGCACTTACACCTTTAATTTCGTATGAAGGAATACCATCAATATACATGATGAATCGGTTCGCCTGTTTTGGTTCAAACGCGGTGAAAAATATTTCGTTAGAATCTAATATTGCCATTTTGTTTATTTATTTAATTTTGTTATAAATATTTAATTTTTAAATTTCTTATCCAGGGAATGTTGCACCTGTTGGTAAGATGTTGAAATCCAAGTAAATAAATTCGGCCGTTTTGGTTGGTTGAATATAAATTTGACCTACCATTTGGTTTCTATCGATTACATCTGCTGGGTTGTTACTATCGTCCATAATTACTTTAAAAGCATACAAACCTTGTTTTTGTTGTACTGTTTCCAAGTATGGGTTTACGGATGCTAAAAATGAATTTCTTGTAGCGATTGTATTTTGTTCGAATACTAAGTTTTGAGCTACTTCTGAAATGAAATTTTTAAGAGCAATTAACAAACGACGAACATTTACACGATCTAAAGCTGATGCTTTTTTCTGTAATGTTTTTTGACCATATACTACTACTCCGTTTGCAGGGAATGTAGCTATTGGGTTTACAGCTCCTATATAAAGATTATCGCGTTGGGTTTGAGTTAATTTAGTTTCTGCTTTAACTACAAGATTTAAACCACCTCTATTAATACCTGCTGGTGCAAACCATGGCTCAGATACTGTATCATTGTAAGCAAATACACCAGGAATTACTGTTGATGCTGGGATCCATACTAATTGTCCTGAATCTGGTTCAACGATTTGAACCCAAGGCCAATATGAAGCTGCATATGAAGTATTTCTATTTCCTGCTTGTGTAGTTGCTGAGGATACGGTTGAACCATAAGGTACTAAATCTGCTATAAAAATATTATCACCTCTATTTTGAGTATTATTGATAATAGTAGTCATTTGAGCACCGTAGTTAGTATCGGAATTATATAAACCAGGAGTTACTAATACATTAAATTTATAAGCATCTTGGTTAGACATTAAATTAATTGAATTTGTATAATTAAGAGCTATTAATCCTTGAGTATTAGAAGTATTGATTGTATCATAAAAATTAGCTCCTGCTTTTAATGTACCAACAGCACTACCAAATGATCCACTATTACTAGCAGGCATAAAGGCAGCATATGCTGTAGTTGGATATCCACTATTGTCAAAATAGTTAGGCATTAAGAAATCTGAATCAATACTAGATACATAAACATATTTTGAATTACGTTTGTAATTACCTACAGTTTGTACTGAAAGAGAAGATGTGTTATATACATCGTATTGATCCCCAATTACTTTAGAAATAAAGTTTGGTTGAGTTGGATCTAATGATAAATTAGTCCAGTTTTCTAATATAACAACATTATTGGTGTTGTCATTACCTCGTCTAATAAATAAATCAAATGTGCCTGAGGCTGTATTTGAATTTGCAATTTGCCATCTAAGGTTATAGTTTGAACCTGATGCTAATGATCCACTAACATCTAAAGAACTAGTACTATTCATAATAGTACCTTGAGAGATAGTAGTTAAAGTAAAGGCACTACCACTTGCAATAGCTCCTGCTGTACTACCTGAAATAAAGGATGATGTTGCAGATGTGTATGAACCACTAGCTACTCTAGTTACTAATAAAGTTTCACCACCGTTAGCAAAATAATTATATGCTGTAATTGAGGTAAAAAATGAGTAAACGTTACTAGCGCTAAGGAAAGTAGAACCAAATTTATTAGTATAATCACTGTATGAAGTAACAATAGTTGGAACTTCAACAGGTCCTATTACTGTAGGTCCAAGAATAGCAGCACTATTTCTGATGGGTCCTTGGGAAACAAATGAGTTATCATTTTCGGATGCGAGGACTCCTGGGGATATTAATGATTCGGCCATGTTAATGAGTTGTTTTTTATTCTGTTATAAATATGTTAAAAATTTTTAAAAGTCATTTATTCGTGAATATTTTTAAATTCGCCTGTTTTTAAATTTAAAGCGACTTCACCATATTTTTCTTGTAACTCAATTCCAATTTTAGAACAATTTTCTTCTAAAACTTGTAATTCTTGGATTAATTTATTTTTTTTATTTTTTAAACATTGTAACTCATATTCTAAATTACCAAGTTGATTTTTTAAATTTTCTCGTTGGTTATTTAGTTGATTTAATAAATGTAACTCTTCAGGGGTTAAAAACATATTCACGATATAAATATTCGTTCTATATTAAATATTAAGAAGTTTGTTAAGAGATTCAATTATTTGAGAAGGTTTAATAGTTTTTGTACACTCAAATTGACGTGGTGTATCTTTATGATCAGGACACCATTCCCAATCACCCGGATTTAACCATTCTCTATTAAAACATCCATTACATACATTAGTATCATAGTTAAATATACGTTCACAATCAAGAAACTCACTATATGGTAAACTAAATCCTGAGATTAGTATTACAGGTGTACCTATAGACCATGCTAACCAAGATAACCCACTACCAACACCTATAAAAGCATCAGCGTGTTTAATATCTACCATTCTATCTTCAATCGGATAATTACCTGTTTTATTAATTACTCCTTTTAATTTACCTCCTAATTTTGAATCATGCCATTTATCACCTAATTTTTCTTGGGTGATTATTACTACTTTATATCCTTTTGCATTTAAATAATCAATTACTGTTTGCCATCCGCCTGGGTAATTCCAATATTTAGCATGTGCTGAAGCGTGAGGTGCAATAACAACATATTTACCATGAATTTGTCTTCCCTTATTAGGAACATTAATTTTTGGTTTAGTTTCTACATAAGATAATCCTAATACAGATGTTGATGTTTCTCCTAATGGATGTTGTTTAAAATCAATTGGGATTTTTAAATTATTTATAGTTCTATCTTCATTATAAAACCAACCAATATTGTACATAGCATATAAATCATGTACTTCAGTACCTGGGGTAACAAATTCTAATTCAGGGTATTCTTTTTCAAACCATTCATTGTGAAATGTTGAACATATTACATGACATTTATGAACTTTTCTAAATTCATCTATAAACGGAAACCAAGCTAAGGTATCACCTAATGCTGAGGACTCTAAATGAATATAAACTCTTTTTTCTCTAGCATTAAAATCATGTTCGAATACTAATTCATCATTTTCTTTATCGTAAACTTCAATTCTCCAATTAATGAAATATTCAATACCTGGTTTGGTCCACATATTGTTAGTAATCTCTGCTTCATATACTAATTCATCTTTAGATTTATTAAAAAATTTAGCTACATATGTTTTAGAGTTAGAACCTATAATTTCTAAAAATGCTCCTTTTAAAAAATTAAACTTAAATGTATTATTATTTTCCTTATTTGGAATGTTTAATTGGGGGGTGTTATTATACTCCTTAATCAATATTTCTTTCATATACTTTAATTAATTCTTTAGAACGGTTAAACCATGATAATTCTTGAGATGTTACTACTAATTTATCTCTATATAATGACCAATTACTTAATATATCTTTTAAACCTCTATCCATTTCAAATACATCACGTGGAGATCTCCAAGCACCGTGAAAATCTGTTTCAATTTCCCAGTTAGCAATAAGAGGTAAACCAGCAGCTGCTGCTTCAATCATTGTTAAATTAGGATGTCCAGCTTCTAAAATAGTTGGGTGTATAAAAATATCGTGGGTGTGATATAATTCCAATAATTTACTATTAGGAGTATCAAAAACCAAGTTTAGTTTAGGGTAACCTAACATCCACAGGTGTCCATTAAAAAATCTTTTATTATCTGAAGGGCCTGCTATTGTAATTTCTAAATTATTAAGCATTGCTAACCCTAACCCTAAAGCAAAACCTTTTCTATCAAATGTAGGATCTCCACCTAAACCATTATTAGCTATCATTAATAGTTTTGGATTAGCAGGAGTATTTTTTTGTTTTGGATATAATTCATTTGTGTTAACACCATGAGAGAAATAAACACATTTATCACTTTCAAAGTAGTCAACTAAAAATCTAGCAGGCATTAAAGATATAAGTGAACCTTCAATTGCTTGGAGGTTTTCTTTATAAACATGAGAATCCTTACCATAAAAGAAAGCATGATGGTCGTGTAATTGGTAAACATATGGTATACCTCTTTCTGCTAATTGAATTGCTAGATTAGCTACGTGACAATGAACTATATCATATTCTCCAGGATTAATTTGACCTGACATTTTAATATCTACTTCATGTCCTAATTCTTTTAGATTTTGGGTAAATTCCCAAACAATTTTTTCAATAGCTCCCCATGCTGGAGGTGGGATTGGAATACCACAACCCGGATCGACTTGACAGATTTTCATTATGTTGTAAATATTAAAGGGTTATCGGTTGAAGCATCTTTAACAGTTTGTTCTATAATACTATAACCTGGGAGATGTTTTGTATAAATTTTTTCGGCTGTTCCTATTTTTAATTTAGCAACATTACACATCCATAAATCAATAGCATCCCAAGTCATAGTTTCTAATAATGTTTTAATTTTTTTAGTTTTAATATTATTAATTAAATATGATTGTGCTGGGATAAAAGGGGTTACATTTGTATAAATGTCATCAATTTTAGGTCCATTTAAATTTCTATCTTGCCATGGATTTCCAAATCCAATAACATCCATATCTGTTTGATATGATAATTTATTAAATCGAATTAAAGATTCATATAACTCTTGATAATCACTATCTACTATAACATCGCCTTCTACGATTAATACAAAATCATAGTCTGTATTATCCTCAGCGCATATAGCATTTTTATGAGCTAAATAACAACCATAATGTCCAGGAGCTAATTTATAATAACCAGGTACTTCTTGAATTTCGTGTGGACGTGCACATGTTTCTTTAGGTGGAAGCCCTTTCCATATTTCATTAACTCGTTGTTCGTATAATATACCTGTTTTTTTACAGAAATCTTTAATATTATCTATTGAACGGATTTCTTTTTCATTAGTTTCAGGTTCAGTAACTAAATGCATTAATTTAATTTTAGGTAAATGATTTTTTACTTCAATACTTCCATTAAATTCTAAATTTGTTACCTGGATTGTGGTGATTTTTAGGATTTTATGGTAATTACTTATAGTAAATACTACCTCCATTCCTTCTTCGTATGGAAGGATTTTATAATAATCTGTTTTACCCTCTATGTTTAATTCATCAAAGAATACTTCGTTTTTATCCTTATCAAGTACTTTAATTTGAATTAATCTTGATTCTTTACTATTAGAAATTCTAATATAAGGAGCAAATGTGTTAGGAATATTAGTAGATAGTACAGTGTAATATTCTACTTGGGAAAAATCAGAATGATCAAAAGTTTCTATACTTTTTTGATTAAATATTTCAATATCTTCAAAATAAATTTGATCTGAACTTCGTTTAAATATATGATGCCACATATTTTCTAAACCATTACTTTCACTTCCTAATTGGAAACGTAAATGTTCATAATCTTCAGTATTAAATACTTGGTGAACATGATCTAAAAAGAAATCTGAGTTGGAAGCATAAAAATAAGTATGTAAAGCATCACCTTCTGATGCTCTATATTTACCAAAGTATGCTTTTTTATTATCTAATATTTCAGATACTTCATTAATATGTTTTGTATTTTGAATAGTGTAATCAAAATTGATAAAGAATAATTTTTTATATCCTAAATTTTTAGCTAAAGCAGCACCGTTTACATAATTTGAATAAACACTAGGGCCATGATATAAATCATTATCATTTCCTCTTAAATTAATATGGACTTTATGATCAGGAAGATCAGCCCAATAATTACAATAATATGAATGTTTAGTTAAAATATTATTGTTATCAACAACAACATAATCTGCTTTTGCTTCTATAGCAAATGGAACAGGAATATGTGATGTAACTAATACTTTTGTTCCTCTAGCATGAATTGAATCAATTGTTTTTAATGTAGTTTCAACTATAGTATCACTTATTGGGAAAGTTGATAATATAAAAATTTCTTCATTTAAATTAGATTCTTTAACACCTAATTTTTCAGCAATTTTATTACAATTAATTTTAAAATCATCAAACTTTAAATAATTAATAGTTTTAAATTTATCAAAATAATTTAAATAAACTGGGAGATTATATATTAATGTAGGGATTTGATTTGAAATGGCCTCACGAATAACTAATGGCATTGTTTCTTTATCATTATCATGTCCACGAGAGGTAAACAAGAATAAATCCATTGCCTGATAGAATTTATCAACGTCTGTACGTTCGTTCCACCATGTTAAATTTGGGGGAGTGTTTTGAGCTAATGGTTCCCAATACCATTTAAAATTATCTGCTCGGTTTCCTAAACTATGAAATTCCACATCAGGAAATTGTTTAGCATATTCAAAAAATTCAGCTTGATTTTTACGAGATGTATATAATCCAACATGTAAAACGTGTTTTTTAGCGGGATCTAATTGTAGATTACGCAATGCCTCTTCACGGTCAGGACGTTCTATATATTCAATAGGATATTCGACTAATACGCTAGGAACGTTAATATCTTTATATTGATTTATTTGCCATTGAGATACAAACATGAATTTATCAGGAAAGAAACGTTTATCTTCTGTGTTATAAGAAGAATCATGTGACGTTTCTATAATGATATAACTTCTATCTTGTTTATAAATTTGTTTGGCTACTTCTTCATCCATAAAAAACTCAGGAATTTCTTCCAAATGGATAATATCAGGTTGGACTTGATTAATAATATCAATCAGTTCTATTTTATTTTCTTCTAATGTAAAGAATTTATCCGGATCAATAAGGTTTTGGATTTTATTTTTTGTAACTACAAGAATACCTCCAGTACAATCAACCCATTCTACAAGATAAATTTCAAATTCATCTTTAAGTAATTCAATTTTTTTAGTTAAATATTGAGGGAGTCCGCCAGTTGATAGATGCGGTGCAACATATAACAATTTTTTCATAATAACTTATTTCCAATAAATATACTAAAGAAAATTTAAAGTTCCAAACTTAGCTCATAGTAACATCCCAAAGTGAACCTGTTTTATTTGCTAATGGTGAATTAAGAGCTATTGTTGCAGTGCCATAAGTTGTTGAGTCATAAGTATTACCTCCATTATTTACCGTTGCACTTGTAAAAAATGGACTACCATTAATAAAAAAATTTGCAGTTACAGCTCCTGCAAGACCAGGGTATGAAGGAGATGTTTGGATGTCTAAAACCCAATAATAAGTGTTTATTAGTGGGGTAATAGTATCTTGCTGTATGTCAGCTCCAAAAGTAGGGAAAAATGGAGCTAGGGAGAATCCTCCAGCAGCATATATATATGTTAATGAACTATCGTAAAGGGTTAATCTAATATTAAAATCATAACAATCTGGTGGGTCTGGGGGCATTATGGGAGAAGGACCACTATAGGCACCATTAACAGTTATTAATCTATCATAATTACTATCATAAAAATAATTTAATCCTGAAAAATCACTTACTTTTATATTTGTAGTTTTTGCAGTAGTAAGATATATTCTATTTGCTCCTGATCCTTCACCTTGTCCCCAATTATTATCAGGTTGATTACCAGAACCATTTAGACCTGTAAAATATGAAAAAAAACTCATAGTATTTAAGCTAAGGATACCTGTAGAATAAGCACCATTAGCTTCACTCCATATATCACTAAAATTTATACTTGAAGTTGGAACTGCCATTTTTATTTATTTAATTTATCTTCTAAATCTTTGACTTTTTTACTTAATTCTTTAATTGCTTCAATTAATAAAGCATTTAAGTTACCATATGCTACTGATTTCATTCCTGTTATAGCATCTGTATTAACTACTTCTGGGAGAATTAATTCTACTTCTTGTGCAATTACACCTGCATGTCTACCTTTATAATTTTCTTTATCATCTAATCTTGTAAATGTTACACCATTTATTTGGTTAATTTTATTGATAGCATCTTCTATTATTTGTATATCACCTTTTACTCTTCTATCAGAGAATGCTTGAATATCATTTGATGCGTATATAGATACACCACTTACGTTACCGCTTACGTGTAGAGGATATGATGGAGAAGTTGTACCAACACCTAATCTGCTGTTTGTCATATCAGCATATAAGAACGATACACTTTGTACTGTTGTTGTACTTGTTGTGCGTACTAAGTAATCAGGTTGGTTAGTAAATACACCACCACTAATACCTGATGTACCATTGATTGATTGACCACTTGTACCCGAAGCTCCAGTAGTACCATTTGAACCATTTACTCCTGAAGTACCATTAGCTCCACTAGCACCATTGTTACCTGAGTTTCCATTTGAACCTGAAGTTCCAGTAGTTCCTGATACTGCACTTACTCCTGAAGCACCTGCGTTACCATTATTACCTGAAGATCCGTTTGAACCTGAAGTTCCTGAAGCACCACTTACTCCACTAGGACCTGCACCTCCATTATTACCAGCTGAACCACTTGTACCATTTGTTCCTGATAATCCTGAGTTTCCTGAGTTACCTGCAGCTCCTGAAGTACCGTTTGAACCTGTAGTTCCATTTGTTCCTGATAGTCCTGAGTTACCTGAAGCACCTGCGTTTCCATTGTTACCACTTGAACCATTTGAACCTGAAGTTCCTGAAGCACCACTTATTCCACTTGCTCCTGCTCCTCCGTTATTACCATTTGAACCTGAGGTTCCGTTTGTACCTGATAATCCTGAGTTTCCTGAATTTCCTGCTGCTCCTGAAGTACCGTTTGAACCTGAAGTTCCACTTAAACCACTATTTCCTGAGTTTCCTGCAGCACCATTATTACCGTTTGAACCTGTGGTTCCGTTTGTACCTGATAATCCTGAGTTTCCTGAATTCCCTGCTGCTCCTGAAGTACCATTTGAACCTGTGGTTCCATTAGTTCCTGAATTTCCTGAGTTTCCTGAGGCACCGTTATTACCATTGTTGCCTGAAGTTCCGTTTGAACCTGTTGTTCCTGATAATGCGCTATTTCCACTGTTACCTGCAACACCATTACTACCATTTGTTCCTGATGAACCAGTTGTACCTGATAATGCGCTGTTTCCACTGTTTCCCGCTGCACCGTTGTTACCTGAAGATCCGTTTGAACCTGTTGAACCTGAAGTACCGGATGCTGCACTTACTCCTGAAGCACCTGCGCCTCCATTATTACCTGAAGATCCGTTTGAACCTGTTGTACCTGATAATCCACTTAAACCACTGTTTCCTGCATTACCATTATTACCTGAAGTTCCGTTTGAACCTGTTGTTCCGTTAGTACCTGAGTTTCCTGAGTTACCCGAGTTACCATTTGAACCTGAGGTTCCATTAGTACCTGAGTTACCCGAGTTGCCTGAAGCGCCATTATTACCTGAAGTTCCGTTTGAACCTGTTGTTCCTGATACTCCTGAGTTACCTGAGTTACCTGAGTTACCAGTAGCACCATTACTACCATTTGTTCCTGAGGAACCAGTTGTACCTGATGCTGCGCTGTTTCCACTATTTCCGGCGGCACCATTATTACCTGAGGATCCTGAAGTACCTGTTGAACCTGATGTACCGGATAATGCACTGTTTCCACTGTTACCTGCAGCACCATTAGATCCATTTGAACCTGTTGAACCTGATGTACCTGAAGTGGCACTTAATCCGCTATTTCCTGCAGCACCTGCGTTTCCTGAAGTACCGTTTGAACCTGTAGTTCCACTTGTACCACTTACGTTTGAAGTACCATTAGCACCTGCTGCTCCGTTTGAACCATTTGAACCTGATGTTCCACTAGTACCACTTACAGCACTTGCTCCACTATTTCCTGCGTTACCACTTGAACCATTTGTTCCTGTTGAACCTGAAGTTCCTGAGGTGGCACTTAATCCGCTATTACCTGCAGCTCCTGCGTTTCCTGAAGTACCATTTGAACCTGTAGTTCCACTAGTACCACTTATATTTGATGTACCACTATTTCCAGCAGCACCGTTTGTACCGTTTGAACCTGAAGAACCGGATGTTGCGCTAATTGTGCTAACACCTGCTACTGCAGCTCCTCCAGAACTACCATTTGAACCAGTTGTTCCTGATGTTCCGCTTACTGAGGAAGCACCGCTATTACCTGCATTACCTGCTGAACCATTAGTTCCGGTAGAACCACTTGTTCCTGAAGTAGCGCTTAAACCACTATTACCTGCAGCACCTGCGTTTCCGGATGAACCATTAGAACCTGTAGTACCTGAAGTTCCACTTATGTTTGAAGTACCATTAGCACCTGCTGCTCCGTTTGAACCCGTTGTACCTGAAGAACCTGAAGTACCACTTGCTGCGCTAGCTCCATTATTTCCTGCGGCACCAGCAGAACCGCTAGTTCCTGAAGAACCGCTTGAACCACTTACTGCTGATTGTGTACTTTGACCTGATGTTGCTGCCGCTCCCGTTGTACCTGATGAACCAGTTGAACCTGATGTACCTGAGGTAGCACTTAATCCGCTATTTCCAGCAACACCTGCATTACCATTTGATCCATTAGATCCTGTAGTGCCACTTGTGCCACTTACATTTGAAGTTCCACTAGCACCAGCAGCTCCATTTGAACCTGTTGATCCTGTAGAACCTGAAGTTCCGCTTATATTTGAAGTACCACTGTTTCCAGCAGCACCATTACTACCATTTGAACCTGTAGAACCTGAAGTACCACTTAATGCAGAAGCTCCACTATTTCCTGCGTTACCATTTGAACCATTAGTTCCTGTAGAACCGCTAGTTCCTGATGTTTGGCTTAATCCTGAGTTACCAGCAGCACCTGATGTACCATTAGTACCTGTTGAACCTGAAGTACCTGAACTTCCTGCAGTTCCTGATGTTTGACTTGCACCTGAAGTACCTATTGCACCTGAAGTACCATTCGAACCAGTTGAACCACTTGTTCCTGAAGTTTGACTTAAACCACTGTTTCCAGCAGCACCCGTTGAACCATTTGTTCCTGTTGAACCTGAAGTTCCTGAAGTAGCACTTGCACCTGAGGTGCCATTAGCTCCTGTAGCTCCATTTGAACCGTTTGAACCACTTGAACCTGAAGTGCCACTTGCAGCACTTGCTCCACTATTACCTGATATTCCATTCGAACCATTTGTTCCTGAAGAACCAGTTGAACCTGAAGTGCCGCTTAAAGCTGATGCACCTGAGTTACCTGCAGCCCCGTTTGAACCGTTAGATCCTGATGTACCTGAGGTACCTGATAAAGCACTTAATCCGCTATTACCTGCTACACCTGCTGAACCGTTAGTTCCTGAAGAACCAGTTGTACCTGAAGTTCCACTTAATGCAGAAGCTCCACTGTTTCCAGCATTTCCTGATGAACCGTTAGTTCCTGTAGAACCACTAGTACCTGAAGTTGCACTTAATCCACTATTTCCTGCTATTCCAGCATTTCCATTTGAACCTGCTGAACCAGTTGAACCACTTGTACCACTTACGTTTGAAGTTCCATTAGCACCTGCGGCTCCATTTGAACCATTTGAACCTGTAGTTCCACTTGTACCACTTATAGCACTTAAACCTGAGTTGCCTGCTGCTCCTGATGAACCGTTAGTACCCGTTGAACCTGAAGTACCACTTGTTGAGCTTAAACCTGAGTTTCCAGCGGCTCCAGCATTACCTGATGAACCTGCGGAACCAGTAGTTCCGCTAGTTCCACTTATATTTGAAGTTCCATTAGCACCTGCAGCACCATTTGAACCATTTGAACCAGTTGATCCTGAGGTACCGCTTAAAGCACTTGCTCCACTATTTCCTGCGTTACCACTTGAACCATTTGTTCCTGTTGAACCTGAAGTTCCTGAAGTAGCACTTGCACCTGAGGTGCCATTAGCTCCTGTAGCACCATTGGAACCATTAGATCCTGATGAACCTGATGTTCCACTTGCAGCACTTGCACCTGAATTTCCAGTAACACCTGCTGAACCGTTAGTTCCTGAAGAACCTGTTGATCCTGAAGTACCACTTAATGCGCTTGCCCCTGAATTACCTGCGTTACCTGAAGAACCATTTGTTCCTGTTGAACCTGAAGTACCGCTTATATTTGAAGTTCCGTTTGCACCAGCAGCTCCATTTGAACCTGCTGATCCTGATGAACCTGAAGTTCCACTTAATGCACTTGCTCCACTATTACCTGCTATACCTGCAGAACCTGTAGTTCCTGAGGAACCTGTAGTTCCAGAAGTTGCACTTAAACCGCTATTTCCAGCGACACCTGCGTTACCGTTTGATCCGTTAGATCCTGTAGTTCCTGAAGTGCCACTTATGTTTGAAGTGCCACTAGCACCTGCTGCTCCATTTGAACCCGTTGATCCTGATGAACCTGAAGTTCCGGATAATGCACTAGCTCCTGAATTACCTGCGTTACCTGAAGAACCATTTGTTCCTGTTGAACCTGAAGTTCCTGAAGTAGCGCTTAATGCTGAAGCACCTGCTACTCCTGTTGAACCATTTGTTCCTGATGAACCTGTTGTACCTGATGTAGCACTTAATGCTGAAACACCGGCTACACCTGCAGAACCATTAGTTCCTGAAGAACCAGTAGAACCACTTGTTCCTGAAAGTGCTGAAGCACCTGAGTTACCTGTGTTTCCACTTGATCCGTTAGAACCTGTTGAACCACTTGTTCCTGATAATGCACTTGCTCCATTTGATCCAGTATTACCTGAAGAACCATTTGAACCTGATGACCCTGATGTGCCACTAACAGCGGATATTCCTGATGCACCACTAATACCTGATGAACCTCCTGTACCTGCACTACCTGATGTACCTGAAGTTGCACTTGCACCTGAAGTACCTGCAACTCCTGATGCCCCTGATGAACCGCTTGTTCCTGTAGAACCACTTGTTCCTGAAGAACCAGCAGTACCTGAGGTTGAACTTGCACCTGATGTACCGGCAGCTCCTGATGAACCATTAGATCCTGTAGAACCACTAGTACCTGAAGTTGCACTAGCACCACTTAACCCTGCAGCACCTGATGAACCTGAAGTTCCTGTAGAACCACTTGTTCCACTTGTTGCGCTTAAACCACTATTTCCAGCAACACCTGCTGAACCTGAAGTACCGCTTGAACCAGTTGAACCTGAAGTACCTGATAAAGCACTTGCTCCTGAATTTCCAGCATTACCTGATGAACCGTTAGTACCAGTAGAACCACTAGTACCACTTGTTCTACTAAGACCTGAAGTTCCATCAGCTCCTGAAGAACCGTTTGAACCTGAAGAACCAGCCGAACCTGAAGTGCTGCTTAAACCACTAGTTCCATTATTTCCTGAAGTACCTGAAGTTCCTGATGAACCTGCTGTACCTGATGTTTGACTTAATCCACTGTTTCCTGCTACTCCTGCTGAACCATTGGTTCCTGTTGAACCTGAAGTACCGCTTGTAGCACTTGCTCCACTTGTACCTGCATTTCCTGTAGCACCATTTGAACCATTAGATCCTGATGAACCACTTGTTCCACTTAAAGCACTAGCTCCACTATTTCCTGCGTTACCTGTCGAACCGTTAGTACCAGTAGAACCACTTGTTCCACTTGTTGCGCTTAATCCGCTATTTCCTGCTGCACCTGCTGAACCATTAGATCCTGATGAACCTGATGTTCCACTTAAAGCTGAAGCTCCTGAGTTACCAGCTACTCCGTTTGAACCTGAACTACCACTTGAACCTGTAGAACCACTTGTTCCTGATAATGCACTAGCACCTGATGTACCAGCATTTCCTGTTGAACCGTTTGTTCCAGTTGAACCTGATGTACCTGATGTTTGACTTAATCCTGAATTACCAGCAACACCCGCTGAACCTGAAGTTCCGGTTGAACCACTAGTTCCACTTGAACCTGCAGTACCACTTGTTGCACTTGCACCTGAAGTACCTGCGTTTCCTGATACTCCATTTGAACCATTTGAACCTGATGAACCACTAGTACCACTTAATGCTGAAGCACCTGAGTTACCTGCGTTACCTGAAGAACCGTTTGTTCCAGTAGATCCTGAGGTACCTGATGTTTGACTTAATCCGCTATTTCCAGCAGCACCTGCTGAGCCACTAGTTCCTGATGAACCTGTTGAACCTGAAGTACCGCTTAAAGCACTTGCTCCACTATTTCCAGCGTTACCATTTGAACCATTTGAACCAGTTGAACCTGAAGTTCCTGAGGTAAAGCTTAAACCACTGTTTCCAGCATTACCTGCTGAACCTGAAGTTCCTGTTGAACCTGAGGTTCCTGAACTTCCTGCTGTACCGCTTGTAGCACTTGCACCACTTAATCCAGCAGCACCTGATGAACCTGAAGAACCTGATGAACCAGTTGAACCTGAAGTTCCGCTTAATGCTGAAGCTCCTGAGTTACCTGCATTACCACTTGAACCATTTGAACCTGTAGAACCGCTAGTTCCTGAGGTTTGGCTTAAACCACTGTTTCCTGCGGCTCCTGCTGAACCTGAGGTTCCTGTTGAACCGCTTGTTCCGGAAGTTGCACTTGCTCCACTATTTCCAGCATTTCCTGAGGTACCATTAGTACCAGTTGAACCACTAGTACCGCTTGATCCTGCTGTTCCTGATGTTGTTGAAGCACCTGAAGTACCTGCAGCTCCTGTACTACCATTAGTTCCTGATGAACCGGAAGTTCCTGATAATTGACTTAAACCATTAGTTCCAACAGCACCTGATGTACCTGCTGAACCTGAAGAACCTGAAGTACCAGAGGCTTGACTTAAACCATTAGTTCCTGCATTTCCTGAGGAACCTACTGTTCCTGATGAGCCACTTGTTCCACTAGTAGCACTTAAAGCACTTAATCCAGCAATTCCTGCTGAACCTGAAGTACCATTTGAACCTGTAGAACCACTTGTTCCACTTAATGCACTTGCACCTGAGTTTCCAGCATTTCCACTTGATCCGTTTGAACCAGTAGAACCACTAGTACCACTTAATGCACTTATACCTGATGTACCTGCATTACCACTAGAACCATTAGTTCCTGTAGAGCCACTTGTTCCACTTGTGTTGCTTAAACCGCTATTTCCAGCATTACCCGCTGAACCATTTGTACCGGTTGAACCTGAAGTACCACTTGTATTTGATAAACCTGAGTTACCTGCAGCTCCTGCAGAACCACTAGTTCCTGTTGAACCTGAAGTTCCTGCTGAACCTGATGTATTTGAAGCACCTGATGTGCCTGCATTTCCTGATGAACCTACGGTTCCTGATGAACCACTAGTACCTGATGTAGCACTTAATGCACTTGCACCTGCCGCTCCTGCTGAACCTGAAGTTCCAGTTGAACCACTTGTACCACTTGTATTACTTAATCCGCTATTACCTGCGACACCATTTGAACCTGAAGAACCTGATGAACCCGTTGAACCTGAAGTACTGCTTAATGCTGAAGCTCCAGCTATTCCTGCTGAACCTGAGGTTCCTGAAGAACCTGTAGAACCACTTGTTCCACTTAAAGCACTTGCTCCTGAAGTACCTGCTGCACCTGAAGATCCATTTGAACCTGTTGATCCTGAAGTACCACTTGTAGCACTTAATCCACTATTTCCAGATGCGCCTGCAGAACCTGAGGTTCCTGAAGAACCTGTTGAACCTGAGGTACCACTTAAAGCACTTAAACCTGATGTACCTGCTACACCTGAAGATCCATTTGAACCTGTTGATCCTGATGAACCTGAAAGTGAGCTATTTCCACTAGATCCTGCTATACCTGAAGAACCTGTAGTTCCTGTTGAACCTGATGTTCCTGAAGTTGAGGATGATCCGCTTTGACCTGATGCACCCGCAGATCCTGTTGTTCCTGAACTACCAGTTGTGCCTGAAGTTGCGCTAATAGCTGAAGCTCCGGCTACTCCTGCTGAACCTGATGTTCCTGAAGAACCTGTTGAACCTGAAGTTCCTGAAAGTGCTGAAGCACCTTGTGAACCTGCTATACCTGATGAACCATTTGTACCAGTTGAACCACTAGTGCCACTTAAAGCACTTGCTCCTGAGGTACCTGCAACTCCTGAGGATCCATTTGAACCTGTAGAACCACTTGTTCCTGATGTTTGACTTAATCCACTATTTCCTGCGGCTCCTGCGGAACCTGATGTTCCTGAAGAACCTGTTGTACCTGAGGTAGAGCTTAATCCGCTATTTCCAGCCGCACCTGCTGAACCACTAGTTCCACTTGAACCTGTTGAACCTGAAGTACCACTTAAGGCACTTGATCCTGAGGTACCAGTATTACCTGAAGTACCATTAGAACCAGTAGAACCTGAAGTTCCTGAAAGGGCTGAGACTCCACTTGAACCAACTGCTCCACTAGATCCATTTGAACCTGTTGAACCACTTGTTCCACTTGTAGCACTTGCACCTGAATTACCTGCAATTCCTGATGAACCATTTGTACCAGTTGAACCACTTGTTCCTGATGAACCAGCAGTACCTGATGTAACACTAGCACCTGATGTACCTGCAATACCTGTTGAACCGTTAGTTCCTGATGAACCGGAAGTTCCCGATAATTGACTTAAACCGTTAGTTCCAGCAGCACCTGTTGTACCTGCTGAACCTGAAGAACCTGAAGTTCCACTTATATTTGAAGCACCATTATTACCTGCATTTCCACTTGATCCATTTGAACCTGTAGAACCGCTTGAACCTGATGCGTTACTTGCTCCTGATGTTCCAGCATTACCTGTTGAACCATTAGTACCACTTGAACCGGATGTTCCTGAAGTAGTACTTAAACCACTATTACCTGAGGCACCTGAAGTACCGTTAGTACCTGTTGAACCACTTGTTCCTGAACTTCCTGCTGTGCCTGAAGTAGATGAAGCGCCACTTGTACCTGCAATTCCTGTAGCGCCATTTGAACCATTAGATCCAGATGAACCTGAAGTTCCACTTAATGCTGAAGCCCCACTGTTACCTGCTGCACCTACTGAACCTGAAGTACCACTTGAACCAGTTGAACCACTTGTGCCACTTAATGCACTTGCTCCGTTATTTCCAGCAGCCCCGTTTGAACCATTTGAACCTGAAGATCCTGAAGTACCTGATAATGCACTTGAGCCACTATTTCCAGCATTACCTGAAGTACCGTTTGTACCTGTTGAACCTGAAGTTCCTGATGAACCTGCGGTTCCTGAGGTTGTACTAGCACCTGAAGTACCTGCAGCACCTGTTGAACCATTTGTTCCTGAAGAACCTGAGGTACCTGATAATTGGCTAGCACCATTTGTACCAGCATTACCTGTTGAACCATTTGTTCCTGAAGAACCTGATGTGCCACTTAATGCACTTAATCCGCTATTACCTGCAGCACCTGCAGAACCATTTGAACCACTTGAACCTGTAGAACCACTAGTACCACTTAATGCGCTAGCACCACTGTTTCCAGCATTACCTGAAGAACCATTAGTACCTGTTGAACCGCTTGATCCTGAACTTCTGCTTAAACCACTAGTTCCTGTGTCCCCATCTCCTGAAGTACCGTTTGTACCTGTTGAACCACTTGTACCTGAAGTTCTGCTAAGGCCTGATGTTCCTATATTTCCTGAGGTACCTACAGAACCTGATGATCCTGAAGTACCTGATGTTTGACTTAATCCTGAGTCACCAGCAGCACCTGCTGAACCTGAAGTTCCTGTTGAACCTGAGGTTCCACTATTTCCTGAAGAGCCAGCTGTTCCTGAAGTTTGACTTGCACCTGAAGTACCTGCTGCTCCTGTAGAACCATTAGTTCCTGTAGAACCTGAAGTACCTGATGATGCACTTGCCCCATTGCTTCCAGCGTTACCTGTTGAACCATTTGTACCCGTTGAACCTGAAGTGCCTGATGTAGCGCTTAAACCGCTATTTCCAGCAGCACCTGCTGAACCTGAAGTGCCACTAGAACCAGTTGAACCTGAAGTTCCACTTAAAGCACTTGTTCCATTTGAACCAGCAGCACCTGAAGAACCGTTAGTACCAGTTGAACCTGATGTTCCACTTAATGCTGAAGCTCCTGAAGAACCTGCTATTCCTGATGACCCATTTGAACCTGTAGAACCTGAAGTACCTGCTGTAGCACTTAAACCACTGTTACCGGCTGCACCTGCTGAACCATTAGATCCGGATGAACCAGTTGAACCTGAAGTACCTGAAAGTGCTGAAGCTCCATTATTTCCAGCATTACCTGAAGTACCGTTTGTACCTGAACTGCCTGAGGTACCGCTTAATTCACTTGCTCCTGATGAACCTGCTATACCTGAAGAACCATTTGAACCTGTAGAACCTGAAGTTCCACTTATATTTGAAATACCACTATTTCCAGCAGCACCGTTTGTACCATTTGAACCTGTAGAACCACTTGTTCCACTTAATGCACTTGCTCCGCTATTTCCAGCGTTTCCACTTGAACCTGAAGTTCCAGTTGAACCCGCTGTACCACTTGTATTACTATCACCTGATGTACCTGCGACTCCAGTTGAACCATTAGATCCTGTTGAACCGCTTGTACCAGCTGTTGCACTTAAACCACTATTTCCAGCAATACCTGCTGAACCTGAGGTGCCATTTGAACCTGTAGAACCACTAGTACCTGATAAGGCACTTGCACCGGAGTTTCCAGCATTTCCACTTGATCCGTTTGAACCAGTAGAACCACTAGAACCTGCTGTATTACTTGCTCCGCTTGTTCCTGCATTTCCAGTTGAACCATTTGTACCTGTTGAACCTGAAGTACCTGAAGTTGAACTTAAACCTGATTGACCTGCAAAACCTGCTGAACCTGAAGTTCCTGAAGAACCAGTTGAACCACTTGTTCCGCTTTCTGCACTTAATCCATTTGTTCCTGCTATACCTGTAGATCCATTTGAACCTGCAGAACCACTAGTTCCACTTAATGCGCTAGTACCTTGTGAACCTGCTAAGCCACTAGATCCGTTTGAACCAGTTGAACCGCTAGTACTACTAAGAGCACTTGTTCCATTACTACCTATATTTCCTGAAGTACCATTAGATCCTGTTGAACCTGATGTACCACTTAATGCACTTAAACCTGATGTACCTTCAATACCTGAAGTACCATTTGAACCTGTAGATCCTGATGTACTACTTAATGCTGAAACACCTGCAATACCTGCTGAACCTGAAGTTCCTGAAGATCCTGTAGTACCTGAAGTGTTGCTTAAACCACTACCTCCAGCAACACCTGTGGAACCACTTGTTCCTGATGAACCAGTAGAACCACTTGTTCCTGATAATGTACTTAAACCATTTGTACCAATAACACCACTTGAACCATTAGATCCACTTGAACCTGAAGTCCCACTTTCTGCACTTAAACCACTAGTTCCTGTAATACCTGAGGAACCATTTGAACCTGATGTTCCTGAAGTAGCGCTAAGAGCTGATGATCCTGCTACACCTGCTGAACCAACTGTTCCTGATGAACCCGTTGTTCCTGAGGTAGCACTTAATGCTGAAACACCGGCAGCACCTGATGAACCTGAAGTTCCTGAGGAACCTGTAGAGCCGCTTGTTCCACTTTCTGCACTAGTACCTTGTGAACCATTTAATCCACTAGATCCATTAGATCCGGTTGAACCTGAAGTGCCACTTATATTACTTAAACCACTGTTTCCAGCAGCACCATTTGAACCTGATGAACCTGATGAACCTGTAGAACCACTTGTTCCACTTAAAGCACTAGCTCCACTATTTCCTGCGTTACCACTTGAACCATTTGTTCCAGTTGAACCACTTGAACCTGCTGTTGAACTTGCTCCACTTACTCCTGCATTTCCACTTGAACCATTAGTACCTGTTGAACCACTTGTTCCTGAAGTAGCACTCAACCCACTATTTCCATCTACACCATTTGAACCTGATGAACCAGTTGAACCACTTGTTCCACTTAATGCTGAGGATCCATTATTACCTATATTTCCGGAGGTTCCGTTTGAACCAGTTGAACCACTAGTGCCACTTAATGCACTTAATCCACTATTTCCTGCAGCTCCTGATGAACCTGATGAACCACTTGAACCTGTAGAACCTGAAGTACTACTTAATGCGCTTGCTCCTCCTGAACCTGCATTACCTGTTGAACCTGAAGTACCTGTTGAACCTGAAGTACCTGAGGTAGAACTTCCTCCGCTATTTCCAGCATTACCTGCTGAACCATTTGTTCCCGTAGAACCACTTGTTCCACTTGTATTACTTAATCCGCTATTACCTGCGGCACCTGATGTACCGTTTGAACCTGAAGTACCTGAAGTACCACTTAAAGCTGATGAACCATTATTTCCAGCATTTCCTGATGAACCAGTAGTACCTGATGAACCAGCAGTACCTGATGTTTGGCTTAAACCTGATGCACCTGCAACACCTGAAGTTCCATTAGAACCACTTGTTCCTGATGTACCTGCTTCTTGACTAAGTCCATTTGTACCAATAACTCCTGAAGTTCCATTAGAACCGCTTGTTCCTGATGTACCTGAAAGAGCTGAAGATCCAGCATTACCATTAGCACCACTACTTCCTGAAGTACCTGTTGAACCACTTGTAGCACTAGCACCTGAGGATCCAGCATTACCTGAAGTTGCATTATTACCTGAAGTACCTGAAGTACCTGTTGTATTACTTGAACCTGAAGTTCCAGCATTACCTGAAGTTGCATTATTACCTGAAGTACCTGAAGTACCTGTTGTTCCTGAATTTCCATTAGTACCAGCAACACCTGATGTGCCGTTTGTACCTGAAGTGCCTGATGTACCTGAAGTTTGACTTAATCCACTATTACCGGCAACACCTGAAGTTCCATTAGTACCATTTATTCCACTTGTTCCTGAAGAACCCGTTGAACCTGATAATCCGTTTGTACCTGAAGTACCGTTTATTCCATTAGCTCCACTAGTTCCTGAAGAACCTGTTGAACCTGATAATCCGTTTGTACCGTTTGTACCGTTTGTACCGTTATCACCTGAGGTACCTGAAAAACCCGTTGAACCTGATAATCCGTTTGTGCCGTTTGTACCATTTGTTCCATTAGCTCCACTAGTTCCTGATGAACCTGTTGAACCTGAGTTCCCGTTTGTGCCTGAGGTACCATTTGTTCCATTAACACCTGAGGTACCTGAAGAACCAGTTGAACCTGAATTTCCGTTTGTGCCGTTTGTACCATTTGTTCCATTAGCTCCACTAGTTCCTGATGAACCTGTTGAACCTGATAATCCATTTGTGCCTGATGTGCCTGATGTGCCTGATGTACCAGCAACACCTGCTGTTCCATTCGAACCATTAACACCACTTGTACCTGAACTTGAATTTACATATCCTACTAATCCTGTAGTTGGATTATATGTTACTACATATGGGCCAGCTTGTACTGGTAAAGTTTGTAGTATAAGAGGTTGTGAAGATCCGGAAATTACTAGCGAACCAGTAATTACAGCTGAACCTGAAAAAGGAAATCCTACACTTGATGCGGAAACATATACGGTTACACCAGTTGTATCAAATGTTGTTAATGCAACTGAACCGGAAAAGTTTAAAAAAGGAACACTAGAACTAACTAATGTACCATTTTGGTAAATATCAATAGTACCACCACCGGTATTATTAGGATCTACGTTATATACGCCTACGGGAACTTGGTCTAGGAATCTTACTTGAGCCATTATTTAGTATTTATCTGGTATAAATATGGCAAAGAATTATATTGCGTTAATTTTTTTCTTAATTTCTAGAGATTTTATTGTTTCAGGTGTAGTAATAGATCCATTACCATTATCTTGGCCATTATAAAGAGCATCATTAGAAGATGCCTCAATTGAAAATATAATTTTTGTTTTATCTGAGAATTTTTTCAATGAATTTATATCTTTTTGTAATATTTCAGGGACTATATATCCATTTAACTTAATGTTAAATGTACTTCTTATTAAACGTTCATCATTAGCAACTAATTCAGTTTGGAAACCAAATGAATCAATCATAGACTTAAATTTAAAACGTTGAGGGTCACCCCAATATGCATCTGAAGCATAGTTAATTGCTTCTACTATTTTATTAAGTTGTTCTACATAATATGTAAAAACTACACACGTGTAAGTTATAGTAACATAATCCGGAATAACAGTTGCATAAAATTGTTTTTCAGGAATTCTATTATTTAATACTTTAAAATTATCGTATGAGTTTCTTGGATCGTATTTTTTAGTTGAAACACTATAATTGTGAGGATTATTAGCATCTAATTTATTACCAATACTTCTAACTTTATCCATTGATTCACGTTTAAACATGAGTAATGGTGCTTGAATTCTTCCATTTTGATCTCTATAGTACCCATCTTTTTGAAATGATTTCCATTTTTCTTGTGAACCATAAATAATAGGAACAGGTAAACGTTCACCATTTTGAATGACTGAGGGTTGGATAACATTTTCAAAATAATAAAATACAGCTTCATCAATATCTTTGATACCAATGCTAAAAGGTTTTGTATTATCGTCCCTAAACGACGTCTGTAATGCGCGGTTAACACCAGGGACATTTGGGTCGGCGTAATTAGGATTACCTGCGGGAACATACGTTGAAACATGCTGTTCAACGCTTATTTCTCGTTGTGTTTTTGGAGTTGGTTTATTTAATCTGTTATTAGTAGCCATTACATTCTAGATAAAATTATATTTATTCTGTCTGATGGTACATAGTGACATACACATTCTACATCTACATTATAACCAAAATTTTCTAATCCTGGATTTAATGGATTGTTACCTGCAGCATCATAATTAGGAAATGCAGGATCTTTACCTACATAATAATTAGTCATATTAGTATTATCTACTTCCCAATATCCATTTTGATATTGAATAATATCACCTACTTCAGGTTGAATTTCAGCACCATATTGAACAACTGGGTTTTGTTGAAATGTTCCAAATCCTTGTCCTTGATTTGCATCATTTAACTTACTTATTAAATCATCTCTTAAAAACCTAAAAGTCATAGGCCAATCAAAATCAACACCTAAATCACTTACTGGAGAGGTTGTATCTCCAATCTCTGCAATAGTAAATAACATAACAGGATCAGCAAAATTTCTACCTTCAAAAGCTTCACCATACATGTTAGTATTTGTAGATCCTACTTTATATTTGTAATACATTACTTCTTGAGATATAATATTTCCCATCAACTCTCGATTGACTCTTCGAAACATACTTACATCTCTTGCTCCACCGTATAATGCCATGTTATCCTATAAAAATTGTCATTGGTACTTGGCTGATTTCAGCAACACGAGCTACTGATTCTGCTTGTCTTCTTTCAAGTAATGCTTGACGTGAGGTTTCATTAAAATATTCTCTTAATCTTACAATTAATGCTTCTCTTTCTGTAGCAGCAGATGAAACTAAATTATCTCCATTTAGTGTTACTTCTGAGCCTGGGATTGGTATTGTTGAGTATTTGTTTCTTATTAGTCCTAAAGCATCTTTAGCTCTAGCTAAAGTATATTCAAAAATCCAAGCTCTACCAATTGAATTGATTTGTGTATAAACAGGATTTACATAAGGTACATTTGATGTGTTTGAAATTTTGTTAGTTCCATTAGCAAAGGCTGCATCTATTCTATCTTGAACTTTGATAAAATCAAATATTAAATAATGACCATATCCTAATCCACCCCCATCATCTACTCCAAAGTCAAAAGCTCCTGTTCCAGGTATTGGGAATACTGAAAGAATATTATTTACAATATTAAATGAATAGTTTGAAAGTGTTACTGTGTTTTGCATTTCAATAGCTTGAATGTTTTGCATAGTAAAACTTGTAGGCATCATCAAATAAGTAGCAGAACCAAGTCCAAATCCATATAAACCAGCAGCAGGAACACCTCCTAAACCACCTTGTCCTGTCATTAAAGTAGGAGAATATAATTGACTAATTGCTGGAGGTGGTTGATAAAATACATTTTTTATTTCAACCCCACCTATAATTCCATTTTCTTCAGCCCAAGCTGCTAAATCATAATTTTGAACTCCAGCAGAAAGAGGTAATTGTCCTTTAAACCAAGTTACATTACCACCTGTTCCTGCTTCTTCTCCATATTGTTGAGACAATCTAACAATACTAGAGAATGTAGGAGTAACTATATCTGTATTTACATCTACAGAGGTTGATGCTCCTTCTAGAGATAAATAATTATCCCTTGTTTGGAAAGCATATAATTCATTTCCATAAATAGTTGTTGCTTCTTCAAATCCAGCCCAAAAATTAATATCTTGTAATTCGACATTTTCAATAGGATATCCTAAACGTAAAGCACAAAAGTTAGCAACTTTATTAGCATCAGTTTTAAATTGAGTATCACTGTCGTAAAACCCAAAAGGGGTTGGTGGTGGCCATATGTTTAAATCATAATAAGATGCTGATACTTGAGCAAATGATGATGAACCAGGCCAAATTGGAATGTTTGCCATATTGTTTTATTAAATTGTTACGATATAATATTCTATACTTGCTGCACTGCTTGAAGGTTGTACTTTAACTGATTGGATATCATTAAAAGCTAAGCCACTTGTGCTTCCAGTCATTTTACTTGTAGACATCATATATGAACTACCAGTAGCAATTAAATAACTCATAGCTTCTGTTGAAGAAGATACAATTAATTTAACAGGTGTAACGGTAGAGTTATTAGTTACTCTAACATATTGTATACTACTAGTTACAAAGGTTCCAGCACCAGGTACAGAATCCAGTGAAAATAATGTTGTAACTGAACCTGTAGGTACACTTAAAATTCTATTATCAACATAATTAACATTGTTAATTGTTTGAGTGACAGAAGAACCTACATTATCTCCGTTTAATGTTAAGATTTCAAATATTTGGGAAGTAAAAGTTGCCATGCTTTTTATTTATAAATATTAAAAAGCTATGGTTCATTCCTATTTTTTTGACTTTCCGCTTGTTCCTGATGAACTTGTAATAATTCCAATTTCTGCTGCCTCTTCGTATAATGAAATTAAATCATCTACTATTGGATCTCTATGGTTTTTAATTAAAGTAATTGAACACATATTTTTAATTTTACGTCCTGCTGTATATAAAAATCTAAAACCTGAATCGCGTCTTGATTTTAAATCTACTTGGTGATCATCACCACACACAATCATTTTTGAACGTAAACCAATACGAGTAGCAATCATTTCCATTTGTTCATGAGTAACGTTTTGTGCCTCATCAACAATAATACATGAATCTAAAAATGTTCTACCTCGCATAAATGCTAAAGGTACAATTTCAATAGCACCATCCGCAATTAATTTTTCAACCTTTTCTTTATCATATAAAGCATACATATTTTGATAAATTGGTTGAATCCATGGGTCCATTTTTTCTCTTAAGTCACCTGGTAAGAAACCAATTTCTTCTTTAGATACTGTTGGGCGTGTAATAATAATTTTAGCAAAATGTCGTCTTAAAAGACCGTCTAAAGCAACTTGAACCGCTAGTAATGTTTTACCACTACCCGCTCTACCAGCTAAAATTGTTAATGTATTTTTTAATATTTCATCTTTAGCGTTTTTTTGCTCTTCGTTTAAAGGAATTTTAAAATTTATTGGGTTTTTCACTATTCGTTTTTCTCTAAATACCTCGTCGGTATGATGGTTTGAAGTCATTATCTTGGAAATTAATTTTTACTAATTTATCAAGTCCTGCATTAACATGCATTGTGTCATCTAATACAGTCTCGAAATTAAATCTTTCGTCTAAAGGTAAAACTAAATCTACTTGTGACCCCCATCGAATTAAACTAAATCTTTCGTTCTGGGCACATAGATCTAATTGCTTTTTAAACGGAGCAATTACATTTACATCTTCATCTGCAATTTGTATTAAATAGTATGTGTAATCAAGAGAAGGAACATACACTTTGTTAAACATGCGTTCATTGTACTTTAAATATTCCATATTATTTGGATTGATTACCTTATTTAAGATATCCTTCTCAACCGCTAGCATGGGTTTGTTTGTAGATTCGATGGGTTCTAATGATTCGTACGTAAGTACGCCACCATAGGGTATTCTGTTGATATGGACGTCGTAAAACGACATAAATATGCCAATTACTAACGATGGTTTATCATATTCATCATTACCCATTACATTTTTAAGAGTATAATTCATACCCTTAATTTCTACAACTGCTTCATCAGGATGTACAACTTTTTGATAAATAATAGTTCCATCAGCTGGGCTGTAAAAATGTTCATTATCAATATAAGTTGGACGGATTGGGTCTCTAAAAAAGAAAGTATTAGATAACTCACCTACAGAAAGTTTAGATAATTCTTTAACTTCTCCGTTTAACCATTCTGTTAATGTCTGGGCCATTATAGAAGAGATTTAGAATGATCTACTCTATTTAAATGCATCACCATACAAGAAAGCATAGCTCCTGATTTCATGAATTCTGATAAGTTAAATATAACAGGTTCCATTCCTTCATTTGAACATATTTTTTCTAAAGATGCAATTTTAAGTTTTTCACCTTCATAATATTCATGAGATTTTTTAAGCTCAGCAATATTTGAAGCACATAAAACCATATTACCCATTCTTACTGAGTTTGTCATTCCACATAAAGCATTATCAACATCTACATCAATAATTTCAGTATGTGTTTCTAACATTTTAAGTTCATCTTCATCATATAACTCTGTGCAAACTAAAGTTTTATACTCATTTAATGGGAATATAGAACAATCTAAATGATACAAATATTCATCAGTCATAGCAACTTTAAGAATGTTCATATCAAAATTTTCTTCCATCCATTCATATGTTTTAATGTTTGAACGAATACCATAACCCCCTACATAAACATTATCATATAAATGTTTAATATCAGCTTCACCTTCCCATTTGTATGGAGAAATGTGAGTATCATAACCCATCATTTTAAAGAATTTTTCACCTACTAATTCTTCACCTTTACGAGGATCTGAAGAGTAATTAGATAATAAAATTGTGTTTTTGTCTTTAAGGTGTGGTAATTGTAAACCTAAATTAGCGACATACACTTGATCTTGGAAATTACCTTCTGATGGTAATAAGTGTACTAATGATTGACCTGCCATAAAGTTATACAAATCCATAAATTGTTTGTAAGCTTTAGGTTTATTGATTGATAATTCATCATCTGTTAATTCTTGCATCCAGATGTTGTTTGGATCACTTGTTGATAAAGTGAAGGGAAAGTTCATTACATAACTTTGTAAAGGCAACTGACTTGGTGTTTCTTTCATATTGTAACTAATTTATTATTCTAGTATACATATGGTATAGGCCTATATAAGTAAAAAAAAGCCCCGATTTCTCGGGGCTTCTTTTACAAATATTAATCCTTTTTACTTAAGATTAAATGGTATTTAAACCATTGATATAAATCTTACCATAAAACTCAGGACGTAACATTTTCTTAGCGTAACGAGTCAATAAACCTTTACGTGGTGTAAATGTTTCAGGATCGTACACTAATGGAGTCATGATTAAAGGAATGTATGGAGCGAATACAGCACCTGTTTCCAAGAACTGAGAACCTCTATAACCCATAAGGATTAAGTTTTCAGTCATGTAAGGGTTTTTGTAAACTTTGTAACGACCATTTACTGTTCCAATTTTCTGTACACCGAAAGCATATTCCATTTGATCAGCTTCACCGTTGTTGGTAGAAGCAAATCCTGGGATTGACTCAAGGATAGTAGCGATTGTTGGAGAAGTTACTAAGAAGTTAGCACCTCCACGTAAAGTCAACTGGTGAATTTTATTAGATACTTTTTGGATTTTAGTACCTAATGTTTGGAACCATTGACCTTGTGTGTTGTAGAAACCTTGTGTTCCTGAAGCTGCGCTAAAAGCACCGTTTGAATAAACTGTGTTGTTAATAGCTGACCAGTACTCAGTTGCAGCAGCAGCATCTTCAATCAACATATCTAAAATTTCCAAATCAATTTCCATTGAAATGTACTCAGACATGATGTTTGTTAATTCCGCTTCAGCATCGATGTTTTGGTAAGCAGCTAAATCTTGAGCAAATTCAGGAGTCCATACAGCTTTCAACTTTTTAGTCTTAGCAGTAATGGCTTGTGATTGCATTCTTACGTTGATCTCAGGGATAACGATTTGAGCAGATGACGCAGCATTCGGTACTGAGAAAGAACCTGAAGCTTCGAAATCACCACGACCTGATCCACTGTAGTTATTACCACCTGAATAAGTTGGGATACCATCTACGTTACCATTTTTCTCATAGAAATAAGTAACTGAAGCTGTATTTAAGGCAGTGTAAGTAGCAGAAGACGTAAAGAAGAAAGTAATTGTACCAGCTGTGTAGTTATAAGTTGTAAAAGCTTGTAACAAGTTATTAGGGTTAAATACACCACCATCTTTACTACCTGAAGGTACGAAACCACGAACTGCATCTTGATCAAATCCTGTAAGGATAGAAGCTGTAGTTAATGTTAATGCTATTACTTCACCAAGAACAATAGAAGCTGAATAATCAGAATCAAATTGTAATTGAGCCCATGTAGCATCGATTGCTGAACCTGTACCTGCAGCTATTGGGGATGGAAGTGCTCCACCATTTGCAGATCCTGTAACATTTGCTGATGCTGAAAATTGGTTAGTTGCGTAAGTGAAACGACCTTCTGGACCACCATATAAACCACCTACAGGAGCAGGAGTAGAGAATGGGAATTGAGAAGCTGTGTTTCTGTTACCATACAAAGATGTACCAGCAGTAAATGGAGTCTTAGAATCACCATATTGGAAATCTAAGAAGAACACTAGTCCTGATGGCATGTTCATTGGTTGAACTGAAACGAATTCTTTAGCTACGATTGTACCGAATACTTTACGTACTAAAGGTAATGCAATACCAGCCCAGTTTTCACCTTGTCCGTTAGAAACGAATGATGAGTTAGAAGAGATAGTGTTGTTTTCAGTTACTAATTGTTTTGCTTGATTTTCTAACATGATTGACATGTTATTTTTATCAAACTCTGCCAAACCTTCTAAAAGGCCTGTTTTAGCCCATTTTCCGGCTAATTTAGCAGCGTCGCTCTGTAATGACTTCCAAGAGCCAGCTGCGCTTTCGAGTAATTGTTGTACTTGTGACATTGTTTTTAAGTTGTTTTTTTATTTGTTAAAATTATTTTTTAATTCCAGCTAATGTTTGCCAACGGGCATACTGGTCATTTACTTCAAGAATTGGACTCTTTGTTGGAGCAATACCTGCTGCTTTAGAAGCACCACCAATCATAGATTCTGTTACAGAGGATTTTCTTTCTTTAACTTCACCTGATAGGGTTTCAAATACTAATTTTGCTTCTTTAGTAGTAGTTGCTTTATCAAAGGCTTCCAATACTTTTACTTTTTGATTTTCGGTTAAGTTTTTAGCTCTAAAGACTTTGTTAGTGTAAAGTAATTTAGCATTTAACAAATTAACCTCGTTTAAGTCAGTTTTAATAGTTTCGATAGTAGAATAAGCTTCATCAAGTTTAGCTTCCATTTCTTTTAGCTTTTTCTTGTAATCTTCAACGCCTTCTTCTTCAGCAGTGTCTTTTTTGTCACCACGTTTAGCAGCAGGAACGTCTCCTTTATTACCACCGTACTTTTTTCTTTCTTTTAACTCGGCTACTAATTCGTCGATATTAATTTCCTCTTCTTCACTTTCTTCTTCTTCGCCTTCTTCTTCACCTTCTTCGCCTTCCATTTCACCTTCTAGTTCCCCAGAAGCTACCATATCAGCGATTACTGATTCGATGAATGATTTAAGATCATCTTCAGACATATTTTCAAGATCAACTTCCTCATCTTCTGAATCCTCGATACCATCAGCATCTTCGTCTTCATATCCTTCTTCCTCTTCTGCAACATTACCTTTGGCATTGTTGTCAGCAGGATACTTAGGATCGTTAATTAGGGTGTCTTCACCTTCCATTAAGTCTTCACCTTCTTCCATGTCATCTAATTCTCTAAGAAGTTCATCAAGATCCATTTCGTCCATTTCATCTGCTTCATACATGTCATCAGCTTCAGACATTTTTTTAGTACCTAATTTTTTCATGCCCATTTGGCCTTCGTACCCTTTTTTGTCATTAGCTTCATCCATTTCTGTAGATTCATCCATGTCGAAATTTTCTTTCATTTCCTTCTCATGTTTCATTTCAGCTACTTTCTTGTCTTCAGCTTCATCCATTTCATCCATTTCGGAAAGCTTTGCAGCTAACTTTTCTTTTAGATATGGGGTGAATGCTTCTTCAAGAGCAGCTTTTGCGTTTGCAATAGCAGTTTCTTTAACGGCTTTTGCATCAGCGATTGCTTCTTTTAGCAAGTCTCTGTTGTTCATACTGTTTGTCCTCAAATTTGTTTGTTGGAAATACACTTATTGTTGACGATTGTCGAAGTGTAATAAAATTTATTTTCGTGATGCGATATAAGAAGATCGCATATTACATCGATACATATATCAAGATTCTTTAAAATCGCCAGTTGCATAAAAAAAAAGAAACCCCTACATTTCTGCAGGGGTCGATCTAAAGAGCCTATCTTTAGAGGGGAATTTGCCTAAGGTAGCAGGCATCTTAAAAAATGGGACAAGTCCCATTAGCGCAAAGTATCTCAGTTAATAGAGAATTTACTTTTGCAAATTTATTTTCGGGAAGATTTTCTTTACCTTCTTTTACTAGTTGCATATATGAACCTGGGTTAGAAGGAGTTGAAACAAAATCCCAACATAGTAATTCAAAATCATCTTGTACTTCTAAAGTACCTTCATTCATTTCTTTTAAAGAACCCATGCCGCGAGATGATACACCTACCATAACGTTATTTTCAATAAGGGCTTTTAAAATATTACCTGATATTGTTGGTAGAATTTCTAATGTACCCATTACTTTATCACCAACCCAATAAATTTCACGAATAATATGTGATACGTTTTTTAAATTAATAATTGTGGATTCAGGGTGATCTAATTCACCTGTTGCTCGATTTTCTTTAACAACATCCATGTATTTGTCAATTTCACGTTCCCATAATTCTTTTGGGTAGTATCTTCCATTACCGTTTTTTATTTCGGCAGTAGCAAGTATTCCTTGAACTAGAGGATTACCTGAAGGGGCTTTTAAACCTTCGGTTAAACTTCTAGGTGTTACTAAAAACGGAATAGTTTCAATTAATACTTGTTTCATATTAGTAATTCATTATGTCGTTATCTTCATCAATCACTTCTTCTTTAGCTTTACCTGTCATCTTTTCATAGATTTTTTGAGTTTTAGCTTTATGTTTTTCAAGTTCTTTAATTTCTTTATTAAGAGTTTTAACCATTGATTGATCAATCATTTCTGCTAATTCTTCTGATTCAGCTAATGCTAATTTTGCTTTACGTTTTTCAATAGCTTCATCAATAGCAGTTAATTTAGCTTCTAAAGCAATTGCTTGTGATGATTTTTCTACTTCTTTAATATGGTCATTAATTGAAGGACGTTTTGCTTCGTTTAAACCTTCTTTAACAGCTTTAGGCATATCACCATATCCTGATGATTTGTATTTACCTTTAGGTGCTACAGGATCTCCACCTCCAACAAAATCTTTAGTGTATCCAATTCCTTTAATACCAAATGAAGCTTGAGTATTATAATAAGTAATATCTTTAACCATGTTTTTTAACACGATTTGTTTTAATTCATATACACTTTTATCTTTATTTTTTTCATCCTGCATTTCAGTATAAAAACCCATTAAAAATGACTGACCATAAACGTTGTCAATATTGTCAGGATTATTATTATCAAATTGGTTTGCTAAATCTTTAGCTACTTCTGGTGCTGGTTTTTCAAATTCGTTTTGATCACCATATTCCTTAGTATTTTTAACACCTACTGCTTCTGCAATTTTTGTATTAAAGATTTTAAACCAATCTGGTTGGATTGGTGATTGTGTAATAACACCACCAATAGCTTCACTTAAAAGATTTTTACTTTTTAAGATGTGAATAGTTGAAGCAAAATCATTACCTGAGGTAATATATTCAGGGAACATATATTTTGCTACTTTCAAGAAGTGGTCTTTATTACCTTTACCTTCTTTAATTAATTGGTATTGTTGTTGTAATGTCTTTTCCATTTTGTTATAAATATTAAGGATATAATAATATTGCTCCTGCTGATATAGAAGCACTAGTTACAAATAATGGTATAGTTACTCCTGAGGCGAATGTTAATCCACCTCCTGCTAAACTAGTTCCATTAGAATCTTTTAAACCAGTGAATGTAACTGCTTGAGCTACTGAAAATCCTGCGAATGAGCCAGTTATGCTTGCTGATCCACTTAATAATGTTGCTGATGGGTTTGCGGGTAAGTTTGCCATATTTTTTTATTTTTTAAATAATTCTATTAAGTCGTTTACGTAATCATTTGCTAAATCAGTTCCATATACTACAGTAAATGAATTTGGATTTTGTCTGTAATAATCCATAGTTTCATGTTTTGCTTGTTGTAAAAATGGTAATAACTCATTTAACTTTCTTTCTAATTCATCAAAACCTAAAATACGGCTTGCAATGAACTTTTTTTTATCAGGGTCAGATATATTTAAATCTTGTAAATATGATTCAATATCTGTATTTGCTTCGTTTAAAGATTCAGCTGGTAATCCTTTGGCTGCTTTTTCAGCACCTGTTTTTCCAACTAATTTATATTTAAAATCAGTAATATATTTATTTTTTATAACGCCTTCAGGACCTGCTGATGGACCAGGACCAAATGTTGCTCCAGGACCTTCTGCTACTTTTTTATATCCAGCTTGTGTATAAGCTCCATAAGTTGATTTTCTAGGAGAGGGACCTGTATGGTTTTCACCTTCACCACCTGATGTAAAAAATGAATTAGAAGCTATTGTTGATTCTTCATTTAATGTTTTTGCTAAATCTTCAGCAACGCTTTTAAATGTTTCATATTCATTTGGATAATTTGTTCTCAAATGTGTTCTAAAATCATTAAAAGTAGCAATTACTTTTTTAGCGATTTCTCTAAATTTAGGATCTTCTTTTTTATCAGATGCTAAATTTTCTATGTAATCTCTTAATTGAGCAAATTTCTTAAAGGTAGTATCCATTTCAGGAACGGTTGTTATATCCCATGATATAGCACCGGTAATTGGGTCAATAGCAGTAACGGTAGATTGGCTTCCACCTCTTACTTGTACATCTCCTACTTCAATCTCCTTTAATTTATACTTAACCATTTGCTGTTACAAGTTCTTCTAAAAGTGCATAATATTGTAATAAGTTAACTAAATCATCAGTACCTACTTTAGCTATTTTACCTAAAGGTAATAACATATTATTAACTTCATTTAATTTAATTTTAACAACTTTATCAGTAACTTTTTTAGCTAATGTAGTTAATTCAGTTTTAATCTCATTAATTTTAGTATTATAAAATTCTTTTAATTTAGGAGTTGAATCAACTGAATTGATAAATTCTTTTAATACTGATTTTTGATTATCGTTTAATGAAGCATATTTACCATTAAATTTTTCCAATAATACTCTATATGTTAAAATACGTAAATCCTTATCATATGATTGGAATTCAGTCATTAAATCTTCTTCCACTTTTTGTTTATTAACAGTGCGTGTTGTTAAACTTTCCAAAATAGCAATTTTATTGTTAATAATTTGGTCTGGGTTAGATAAATTTTCGCTGTTATATATCTCTAATAGAGTATATAGTGCGGCGTGTACTTTATAGCTTGGCAATTTAGTATTAAAAAATTCATCTAAACTATAATATTTAGAGATTTCTTGAATTAAATTATATTTTTGTCTCTTTAATGCACCTCTGTTAAGGTTTTTAGATGACTCAACAACAGAATTAATTACTACTTCTGCCTTACCTTCAGTTAAATTTTTATGTTTAGATAAAGTTTCATATAATTTGTATTCTCTACCTAATTCCGTTCTTACAAAGTATTTTTTAAGGATACCAGTTGCTTTTGAATCATTACCTGATAATGTATCAGCGGTAATTTGTCTTACCAATAATTCAAACAGAATTCCTGTATTTTTATACTTGGAATGTTTTATATTCATTCTCGGGGTTTTGTTATAAATATATAAGGATTTTTATTCTCTGATTTGTTTTTCGTCTAATAGCGATTCTTCAACTTTAGGTGTTTCAAGTGATACCCTTTTAACTAAACCTTCAATTAAAGATTTATTTTTAAGATATATTTGTTTTGCTTCTAAAGCTAATGGCGAACCACCTTTATAATTAGGACGAATTGAATCCGATTCGTTATCATCATTCTTCATACCTTTAGCACCTAATCTGTCTTTTCCGAAATTATCATCTTGAGTATTACGATCTGTTGATTTTTCTTCAGGACGACCTAATTCTAAATCACTACCATATCCTACAGGTACATTTTCAGGTTGGTCAAACATTCTACCTTTACCATATAATGAAGCTAAATCGTGAGGTGTACCGTATGATTTACCTGTTACTTTAGGATCATTACCTTCTTCCATTAATTGATTATAGCGGAATGTTCGTTTTTGATCTTCAGCTAATAAGTTTCTATATTCATCAAATTGATCTTGACTGAAATGGAATACATTATCATAAATCCAATCGGTAGGTAATAATTTAGCTTCCATGATCTTTTGAGCTAAATCAACCTTTTGAGTTAATAACGCAATTTTTTCCTGATCGTAGATAATAGATGGAGTAGTTAAATCTAACTCAAAGTTAGTTAATTCCTCACCTGTATAACCTTGTGAATATAAATGTACTAATGCAATTTTATATAATTCAGATAATGTAATACGCTGGATACGATCAATTGTACGAGCAAATCTAATATCTTCAGCGGCTAATGTTGCTTTACCTGTTAAATCTTTTTCATAACCCATAAATGCTTTAGGCACTTTAAGAGCTGCGAATAATTTATCACGTAAGTAAGTAACATCTTGGATACCATCGTAATTTAAACCTGGTTGGGTTTCAATTTTGGTTGTAGTATCATTTCCACGAATTGGAATATAAAAATCTTCCAATAAGTTTTGCATGTTATACTTTAAGTTATATTCACCAGTTTGGTTATCTATTAATGGAGTACGCTTCATAGTTGAAATTGTCTTCTGCATGAAGTTTTCAACCTCGTTTGGTGGAATTGAACCTACGTTAATATAAAAAGTACGACGATCAGGGCTACGTGAGATTCTATGAATTAACATAGCATCTTCCATTAACACATATTGTTTAAAGATACGACGAGCTGGTTCCAAATATGAACGACCATAAGGTAAATAGTTAACATCTGTTAACAATCTAAAGTGAGCCATTTCATAATTATCAAAATAAATACCTGGTTGGTTTTCATTAAATGAACCTAAAGTAGGGGAACCATAATAACCTGAACCACCAGCAAAAATACCTTCTGGTGAATACCTAAACCTTACAGCATTTGGATGTTCTTTATCATAGTTTTCTTGTCTTTCAATATGATATGCAGTATATGGGATTACATTATAAACACCATATTTTTCAGCAATTTCTAATTTTAAGAAAAAGTCACCATATTTACACATTTGGCGAATCCAACTCCATAAATTAAATTCAATGTTTAATACATCATAAAATAAGTTGTATAATACTTGTTGAATATCTTCATTATTTGATCTAATTTGTAATACCTCTCCTAAATCATTTTTTAATGTAGATTCATCTGAAATAATATCAAGAGCAGAAGCAACAATAGCATCATAATCCATATTATCATAGTCTGAATAAACCGTAGTACGTAAGTATTGCCAGTTTAAACCAATTTGAGAACCTAATAATGAGGTAGAGGCAGGAGAATACAAACGATTATACCTATCCATTAATGAGTTAGTAGCAATATCGCCTGAACGTTGAATTGAATCAACATCCATTACTTTTAATTCGTTACCTCCTTGATTACGAATGATAACGTCTGTTGAAAACAGGCGTTGTAATCGGGTAAATAAACTTTTATCAGCCATTTTTATGTTTTATTATATACTATAAATATTTACAAAATCCAACTAATGTCCTCCGTTCCCTTATCTGTTTGAATGGTATATGGATTTTTTACTTGATTTGGATTATAAGCACCAACATACGTACTCTTACTCATATTTCCAAGCGTAGCTCGAGTCATGTCGTGAGATTGTTGTTGGAATTTTAAAGATGTATCTCTTAAATACATAGCAATACCAAAGGGCATTACTAAATCATCATTATAACCTGTTTGAGCTTCGGGTCTACCATTTTTCCATACGAATACTTTCATCTCTTCAACTAAACGTTTCGAGCGAATTGTCACGGAACGATCACCAACAAATTCTCGGAATTTATTGACAATTAATGGTCTAGTACGCATTGACATTGTAAATCCAGGGGTCATATCGGATGAACCCTCGTATGTCTTTAAATACGACTCTGCTGTGAGTTGATCTGACTTTGGTGATTGATATAAATTGCGATAACCTCGTTCAATTACAGCATCAATAGTTGCCCAACCAATAGAAGCATTTTCAACTACAAGTAAAGCATTATTATATTCGGTAGCAACACCTACTAGAAAATATCCAAATTCTTTAGTAGGTAATTGCCCTTTATATTCTGCAACTTGTACGTTAGTGGCAATATCGATTACGTGACAAGTTGAAAAATCTTTACCATCGCCTCTGGCTACGTCAGCTACTACCATATAATCTCTTGTATAGTCTGCTGGTTCCCATACCCAAAAGTTCTGGTCAGCGCCTCT
>ENA-OSIY01000096-OSIY01000096.1-marine-metagenome-genome-assembly--contig:-NODE-96-length-48091-cov-8.272775_pt1 | contig 48091 bp, 64 predicted proteins | sample MGYA00237884_ERZ534233 | MGnify/ENA primary metagenome ERZ534233 (study PRJEB26412, sample SAMN06343840) | marine metagenome | isolation source: estuarine water | place: USA: Columbia River Estuary... | reverse complement strand
GATTTTTATTATGAAGAATTTAATATTTTAAAATCAGAAATTCAAAAAGATATAAAAGTTGAGATTATAGATAGTTCAAAATTTGGGGATGTAGGAGGTAGATTTAATTTTTTGAAACAGATAATATATGTAAATTCAGAACAATCTAATGAGAATATGTTTCTAACACTTTTACATGAATATGGTCATTTTCTAACATTTAGAGATTATATTTATGTATATAACGTTTGTCCTTATGAATATGGTAGAAATATATTAAGAAGAGAATTAGGTGCGTATTATCATGGGTGGAGATTTATAAAATCTAAGTCAATAAAAGTTTCAAAAAATAAATGGAAAGAACACCATGTTCAAATATTAAGAGATTATGGGGTATTGTGAAAATAACTTATAACTATAATATATAAGAAACTTTATTTAATACTCTAATTATGAATGAGAAAGGATTACCAACTTTAAATATTTGTAAACAAAAACTTAACTTTCTAAACTATTCTGATAGAACAACTGATTGTTATTTATCGTATATTTCAAAATTTATAAAAGCACAAACTAAATCGTGTGTGCATTTAAATTCTAATGATTTTCAATCGTATATAGACAATTATAAATTTACTTCAGTTTCTCAACAGAATCAGATAATTAATGCTATTAGATTTCTATATAAATTTGGATTAAATAAGAAATATGATAAAGTATCTTTTATTCGTCCAAAATCAGAAAAGAAATTACCACAGGTAATTGATAATGATTTTATAATAGATAAATTGAAAGATATTGAAAATTTAAAACATAAAGCTATTTTAACTTTAACTTATTCTGTCGGATTAAGAGTGTCAGAAATAGTAAATATGAAAATTGAAGATATTGATTCTAAACGAATGATCATTCATATTAAAAATACTAAAGGTAGAAAAGATAGAATAGTACCATTATCACAAACTGTTTTAGATTTATTAAGAATATATTTTAAAGAGTATAGACCAAATATTTATTTGTTTAATGGACAAAAAAAACCACAATATTCTATTAAATCATGTCAAATAATTTTTAAGAAATATATAGATGAAAAATCACATATTCATATTTTAAGACATTCATGTTTTACTAATTTATTAGAATCAGGAACAGATCTTAGAATTATTCAAAAAATTGCAGGTCATTCCAATGTTAAAACCACTGAAATTTATACACATGTATCTAATCAATTATTAAATAAAGTTAAATTACCAATTTAATTTTAAAAGATAAATAATATTCATATTGATACCCAAGAAGTGAATATTATTAAAATCTAATTAAAATAATATAATGAATATAGAAACAATTACTAACGGAACTCTTAATGATCAAAAGGTGAATATTCAGGTGTTTATATTTAAACTTTAACATTTAAAATTATATAAAAGTATATTGATTAATTAAAAATCTGACAATATGTCAGATTTTTAATTTGGTATAAAAATTGAAATTAATTAATTAAAAAAAAACTTAATATGAGCAAAAGTAACAAAATTATTGGAATTGATCTTGGATCTTATAATTCAGCAGTTTCTATTTATGATGGAAACGAAGTTAAAATACTACCAAATTCGGAAGGTAGTTTAACCACACCTTCTTATGTAGCATTCACCAAAGATGGAATTAAAGTAGGTGAAGCAGCAAAAAGACAAGCGGCTACAAATCCAGAAAAAACTATCTTTAATATTAAACGATTAATGGGTAAAACATTTGATGAAGTAAAAAATATCAAAAGACCATATAAAATCGTAAATGCTGATGGTAGAGCTGCTATCCAAATTGATGATAGAGTATATACACCCGAAGAAATATCCGCAATTATTATTCAGAAAATGAAAAAAACTGCTGAAGAATATTTGGGACAAGATGTTGAAAGAGCAATCATTACAGTTCCTGCACACTTTAATTCAGAAGAAAGACAAGCTACTAAAATCGCTGGTGAAATCGCTGGTCTTAAAGTAGAACGTGTTATAGCAGAACCAACAGCAGCTATTTTAAATGTAGATTCAAAATCTGAAAAGGTATATGCAGTCTATGATTTTGGTGGTTAATTTTAGCCTCCAGTTTAAAAAAACCCATTAAATTGCTGGAAAGTCTTTAGAGTCAACAATACTACAACGTAATTTGTAAAAATAAGCGTGAATGTTAAAAAATTGTTGAATTAGATAATCAGCAGCCAAGTGACCATTAAAGTGGTTAAAGGTTCAACGACTACGAAAAGTAATCTAAGTCTTAAATGATATGATGAAATTCGCAAGAACAGTGGGAATGTTTCAACCACTAAGAAACATTAAGATATAGTCTGGGCTTATATGAAAGTATAAGAAGTTAAGATAAAGAGCTTAACGATAACAAAACCGCAAACAATGGATCTATCAATTGTTGATGTTGCAGATGGTGTATTTGAAATACTTGCAACTGATGGTGATTTGGATTTAGGTGGTTCAGTAATTGATGAGATAATTGTCAATCACTTGGCTGATGAGTTCAAAAGAATGGAAGGTGTTGATTTAAGAAAAGATCCAATGGCTTTCCAAAGATTATTTGAAGCAGCAGAAAAAGCAAAAATCGAATTGTCAGGAAGCACTACAACCGATATCAATTTACCATACATAACATCAATTGATAATGTTCCAAAACACTTAGTTATATCTTTAACTAAAGCTAAATTTGAACAATTAGCAAATGATATTGTTGATAAAACAATTGAAAAATCAAAATCAGCCCTAAAAGCATCAAAGCTAAATGCTTCACAAATAGATGAAATTCTTTTAGTTGGTGGATCATCAAGAATACCTTTGGTCCAAGAAAAACTTGAAAAGTTATTTGGTAAGAAACCATCAAAAGTTTTAAATCCAGATACATGTGTATCATCCGGTGCTACAATTCAAGGTGGTGTTATTAGTGGTGACAATACTGATATTCTATTATTAGATGTTATTCCATTGTCACTTGGTATCGAAACTATGGGTGGTGTTATGACTAAATTAGTTGATGCTAATACAACCATACCTACAAGAAAAAGCGAAACTTTTAGTACTGCATCAGATAACCAACCATCAGTAGAAATTCATATTCTACAAGGTGAAAGACCTTTAGCTAAAGATAATAAATCATTAGGTAGATTCGTAATGGATGTTTTATCAGCACCAAGAGGTGTTCCACAAATTGAAATTATATTGGATATTGATGCCAACTCTATCTTAACAGTAACAGCTAAAGATAAAGCAACAGGTAAAGAAAAGAATATAAAGATTCAAGGTGGAACTCAACTATCAAGTGAAGAAATTGAAAGAATGAAAAAAGAAGCTATTGATAATGCTGAATCTGATAAACTTGAAAAAGAAAAAATAGATAAAGTAAATCAAGCAGATTCTTTGATTTTCCAAACAGAAAAACAAATTAAAGAATTTGATTCTAAAATATCTACTGATGACAAAGCTTCATTAGAAACTGCCTTAACAGTTCTTAAAGAATCACAACAGTCAAGAGATATTGAAAAAATTGATTCTGCTATAACTTCATTAAATGATATTTGGAATAAAATAAGCACCGAACTTTATAGTAATTCAAATGATGAAAATCAAACAAATGATGAACCAGAAGATGTAAACTACGAAGAAGTTAAGTAAAAAAAAAGACCATTCATAATGAATGGTCTTTTTTTATAATTCATCTAATAGTCTTTCTTTTACATTTACATTATAGTCTTTCCAACTCACAGAAGGTTCCCATCTATCATCAATTCTTATTTTCGGAATATCTATAATTCCTTCTGATAAAGAATGATTAAATATTTCTGATACTTCTTCTGTTCCTAAGTAATCAATAGTTTCTTCAATATTATCCATAATGCCATCAAAATTTGTTATATCAACTTTTATCTCAATTGGACTACCATATTCAAATTTAATAATTTCACCATAATATTCTAATGTACTTTTCAATTCTTTAGAATAATAATCAACTGCTAAATCCACTAACATATCATTTTCAGTCGAAGTTAATATATTTCTTATAGTATAATCATCATCCAATTCTTTAACCATATCTTCCAAATCATCATATTCTTCCAAATCATCTTTTTTACTTAGATAATCTTTAATAATTTTTTTATTATCGTTATCCAAACAAGAACGCAAATTATATTCCCATTGTCCATCATAGCTATCATATTCTAAATATTCCCATCCTTCCCCATCCATTATTTTTTCAAATAAATCAGTATTAACATCAACATAATTTTTAATTTCTTCTGGTCTTATTTTTAAAATAAAATCTGTTTTTAAATCACTACTTGATAAAATTCCTAATTCAATTAACTTAACCTTAGTGTTAAATGTATGGAATACTTCATCAGGAATATCTTCACCAAGTTCTTCTTCAAACACTTCTTCTAATAAATGTCTAACAATTTTACAATCTTTTCTTAAAAACTTATATGTATCTTGTAAATCTAAATATGTTTTTAAATCAGGGAAGAATTTATACAAATCATTTATTGGATTCATACCACATTCAAATTCATTTACACCATATTCAGCAACACCATCCAATGTTGTTAGATAGTTATAACTACAATCATAATCACCATCTATATATTTTGGACCACCTTTTAAATCTGTTAGTTTATTTCCATAACATATAAAATCACCACCAACTTCTTTAGGCGCACCATCTAACGTAGTTAATTGATTATTAATACAATTAAAACTACCAGTTACCCTATTAAATTTAAGTGGCAGTTTAGTTAATTTTTCTTTTCCTAACCAAACATTATCATCTACATCAATTGATCCATCTGGATTTATTGTGTAGTTTTGAAAGTTATATTTTTTACAAATCTTATCAATTTCTGATTGATCAAAATTTTCAAATAATTTTAAATATTTCATATATAAGTATATCCTTCTATTTTTTCTGGTATTCATTAAAATCTTTTATATTAAACTTTAGTGTTGATAAGGGGTATTTTAAATTCGGGTGCGCTAAGTTTATATTTCTTATTATTAATTTCTGTAACTTTTTTATTGTATATTTCTACTAACTTTATAAAATCTTCTTTCATCCATTCTTGAACGAATTTAATTTTATCTGGTGCATCCTTTTTAGCATCATTGATGTAACTTATTATTTTTTCAATAAATTTTGTGGTTTTATTATCACCAGCTAATCTTTTTATAGCATCTACACTTAAATTATCTCTTTTACCATTTATAAAAGATATTACTTCATATATAGTCGGTAAAAATTCATTCACAATTTGTCCTTTAGTTAAAGACATATTTATTCCACCACCGTCAGTATCACCACGCCAAGTTCTTTCAAAATAATATCCGACTATTTCAAGTAAGTTATTACACATAGTTTGTATTTCTGCTGGATTAGAACCATAAGTACCTTTTTTGCCTGCTGCAATTTGTGCTGGGCTTGCATAATTTTTAGGAACCCATGCGTCAGGATCCTTCGCATGTATAAATTCATGATATAAAATAGAAAACAAATCAACATTTAAATCTTTCTGTTTAAGTTTTCTAAGTGCATTTATAGGTATATAAATATTACCACCTGAAAAATCCCAAATTGGTAAATAATCTGAATTATCTACTTCTTTACTGTAATTATCAAGTTGATTGAATACGTCTCCAGTTTTATAATTTATAAAAACATAAATATTATTATTAAAAAAATGAGGATTTTGTTCATTTTCACTTGAATGTGGTATTTTGTTTACTAAATTAAAAACAGTATAAGCTTTCCCAGATTTAGTCTTAAAACAATTATCTTTTCTATCAAAGATAATTTCAATTCCTCTTGATTTAGACAATTGTTTAGCAACATCATCTACTAGTTTATAACCATTATTATGATGTTGATCAATAACATATTGATTAACATATTGATTATTTTGAATAAAAGTTTGTAAAGCACCTAAATCGTATTCTATGCCCCATCCTTGATGTGTGCCACCTAAAAATCTATTATCATTTACCAAATCTATAGTTTTTAGAACAATTTTTTTGATTTTAGCTTTTTCTTCTGGTGTTACTCTAATTCTATTAAACTCTTCAAATAATTTTAAGTATTTCATATATAAGTATATCCTTCTATTTTTTCTGGTAATTCAACTGATCGATTATAATATTCATTAAAATCGTTTAAAGCTTCTATTAATCTATGTTTAACAATTTTACAATCTTTTCTTAAAAAATTATATGTTTCTTGATATTCTAAATAAGTCTTAATATTTCTATCAAATAAATTTATTATTGGTGTTATTGGATTATCACTACACACAAAATATCCACCAACTACCATCTAAACTGATTAAGTTATTTTCTGAACAATCAAAATCCCCACCAACATAAGTCGGACTTCCTTCTAAAGTTGTTAATTTATTAATCCAACATATAAAATTCCCACTAACTCTATTAAATTTTAATGGGATTTCAGTTAGCTTTTTAAATGCTAAATCAATATTACCATTAACATCAATTGATCCATCCTGATTTATTGAATAATTTTTTATCCCAAAGAATCTACACATAGAATCAATTTCTGATTTATTGAAGTTTTCAAATAATTTTAAGTATTTCATATTTTATATATATTAAAAATACTTGGAACTTTTTTATCAAAATATAAGTTATATACCTAAATATGAAATATTTAATTGGGTAGCAACGCTGAAATTAATTAAAATTAATAAAATTTAATAATATATAATAAATGAAACTAAAGAAATATTTAGAGTTTATAAAAGAAGAAGTGAGAATTTCAAATGTATATATACCAACGTATGAAGAATGTGTTGAGATATGCTCCCAGGATGAATCTCCTTTTTATGAAACTAAATTAATAGTTGAATCCTATCCTGTTTCGCTTTTCAACTATAGGTTAGCAAAATATAGCGATTTCGTTACACCTTTGCCTTCTAAACCAAGCGTTTCTGGAAAAGAAATGCGTGGTTTATCATTTGTTTTTAACACAGATGGAACACTATATAATAGATATGTTTTACTTGAAAAGTTTTTTAACTTAAATCAAGTTCCGGAATCTATGTATTCAGTTATAAAAAACTATAAAATAAAATTTGTAAATAACAAAGAAGATGGAAGCATTGCATCATTTATCAAGCTTCCAAATGGAAAAGTAGTTGGTAAATCTAAGATGGGATTTGACAACGAACAAGCTAATGGTATAAACTATGTTTATAACAACAGACCGAAAATAAAAAAGTTTGTTGATTGGTGCTTAAACAATGACATCATACCAATATTTGAATATGTATCACCAGCAAACAGAATTGTTCTAAGATATTTAGATGAAGATCTAATCTTATTAAGAATGCGTGATAATAAAACAGGAAAACATATTGATTTAAAAAATCATATGGACAAAATCGGTTCTATTAAAATTGCACCTTTTGAAGATGATGAAAAAGATTTGGATAAGTTAATTGAAGTAACTGCTACACAAGTAGATAAGGAAGGAATCATTGTTCAAACCGAAGATTCTAATGGAAATGATTTATTCTTTAAGCTCAAAACACCGTGGTATGTAGCTCGCCACAATTTATTAACAAATGATTTATATAGAGAAAATATACTAATTGGATATATCTTAGATGATATGATAGATGATTTGTTAGGGCAAATACCAGAAGATGAGAAAGATACCCACGAAAGAATCAATAAAATTATCAATATTGTTAAAAAAGTTCTTGACCAAAAAGTAAACGATATTAAAAAATTATACCAGGTTTTTGTTTCTATGAACAAAGATAGAAAAGAATTTGCTTTGAAATACTTTAAAGATAAAAACTTTAGTTGTGTTATGTCTATGAACAAAGGTGTTGAACCATATGAAATTGCTAAAGATTGGCTTAGAAAGGAAACTGATAGACTTTTTGCAGCAAGAGATTTTCTACAAAAAATAGATTCAACAATCTTTTTCAAAGATGTTCCGGAAGATGATAATTAAAAAAAGGACTGTAAAAATAATTTACAGTCCTTTTTTTTAATCTAAATATTCAGCATCCCCTTCTTCTAAATCAATATATCCTTCAACCCATTTAGTAAAATCTACATTATCTAATCTATCAAACATTTCGTTATAAGGAACAACTCTATTTAATAAATCTTTTAATATTGGAACATATTCTTTATGTGTGGTAATATCACCAACTATACTTTCCAAATCATCAGGAAAAGTCAATAAGATATCACTATCATTATAAAAGAAAGTTCCTTCATAATATACACCATCATATACAATACTTATCATTACTAAGATACCATTTTCCAGTTTACCCAAATATTCTAAAATTGATATATTAAACATCTAATTCATCTAATTTTTTAGATCTATTTTCTTCTATTACATTTCTTAAAACCCCAATATTATCTAATGTATGATAATATGATTCACCCATCTCAGGTCGCCCATCCCAAAAAAAGGATAACATATCATGATACATAGTAAATATTCTATCAATTTCTTTTTCTGTGAAAAAAGAATTGCCATCTTTTATTAGACGCAGGTCTAAATAATAGTTTTTAATTTGGTTCAAATTCATATTAATCTACTAAAATTTCTATTTTTTTTATTTTATCATCAGTATCAGTAAATATAATTGATACTTTTGCTAATTTGGTTATTTCTTTTGATTCACCTGTGAACTCATTTACCATAACATCTTTTAGATATTTTACATCTAATGTTGGTCTTTCTCCAAGAAATTTTCTCATATCTTCTTCAAGAATATTATAATTCCAATTATCTCGTTTCCAATCAATGTTGGAAACATATTGTCTTATTGAAGCTTCTTTTAATGATTGCATATTTATTATATTATTTTTTATGGAATTTGTTTTCTGTTTATATATGTATTTTCATCATTTAAAATTTTTAAAATTTCATGTGATTTTTTACATTCATTAATAAAGTTATCAATATCTTCTTTTTCTAAAAGAAACCATTCACCTTTTATTTTTTTTGTTTTATATTTATTATGTAGGATTTTTTCAATTTTTGTTCCATATTCAGACTTAAAAACTGATATTATTTTGAAGTCATTTGAATTTCCAGTTTTAAATTCTTTTATTCTATCTTCTACTTTTCTTTTAGTAAAGCCAATTTTACACCCATCATCTGTTGAAATTAAATATACATTATACATAAAAGTATATATCATAAATATACTTTCTGATTTTCAAAAATAATATATATTTATATGAAATACTTAAAATTATTTGAAAACTTCAATAAATCAGAAATTGATGAAATTTGTAAAGAATATTGGATAGCCAATTATACTATAAATTCTGATGGATCTATTGATGTTAATGGTGATGTTAATTTTTATAAATTGAATTTAACAAAACTACCACTTAAATTTAATAAAGTTTCTGGTAGTTTTGATTGTGCAAAGAATCAATTAACTAATCTAGAAGGATGTCCAAAAGAAGTAGGTGGTTCTTTTGATTGTTCTTATAATAAATTAACATCATTAGAAGGGTGTCCTAATCATGTAGATGGTAGTTTTTATTGTCATAATAATAATTTAACCAATTTAGAAGGCTGTCCAAATTATGTTGGTTGTGATTTTGATTGTGCTGGTAATCAATTAACCAATTTAATAGGTTGTCCTAATGCAGTTGGTGATTTAAATTGTTCTTGTAATAATTTAACCACTTTAGAAGGTTATCCAGAAGAAATTGATGGTGACATTTGGATTACCGATAATCCAATATATGATGTTGTATGTTTATTTAATTGTATTGTTAGATATTTAGACTATCAAGAAACATATAATTTTATAAGAAAAGATGGTAAAATAGTTAGACACTTATTAGAAGAAGCATTAAAAGATTTTAATGAATATTATGATAGATCAGTTGAACTACCAAAAGAAATAGGAGGATATACCTACATATGAAATACTTAAAATTATTTGAAGATTATACAAATTTATATCAATCTGATATTATAAGAATACAATTAATTAATGATTTTTTAGAAAATTGTAAGGAAAATCCTGATTATAATATTGAATTACCTGATTATAATGACTTAATAGATGATTGGGATGGATATGATGACCAAACATATATACAAAATAATGGAAATGAATTTATATATTGGGAAGGCTGGGTAAGAGCTTGTTGGCAAGCAGCATATAAAAAACCGGAATATAAAGGTTTGGGTAAAGATTTAATTATTGAAAAAATTATAAAAGAAAGATTCCCAAGAATAGCAGAAGAGGTAAATTATAAAATAAACAATTATGATTATTTCAGACATGATGGAATATATATAATGAAAATAACTTTTACTAAAACTTAATCATTTTTAATCATACAATTATTATAAAATTAAATGATTAAAAATGATTAAAAACGGAAACACAGTTCTAGTTCATTATACTGGAAAACTAAAAGATGGTACTAAATTTGATTCTTCAGAAGGAAGAGAACCATTGGAATTTAAAATAGGTACAAACCAAGTAATACCAGGATTCGAAAATGGTTTAATCGGTAAATTTAAAGGTGATAAATTCACTATTAATATTCCTGTAAAAGAAGCATATGGTGAACATTTACCAGAATATGTCCTCCAAGTTCCAAATTCAAACCTACCTGAAAATGTCCAAGTAGGGCAGATGCTACAAGCAGATAGCAATGGTCAAATAATAAATGTTCTTGTAAAAGAAATTTTAGATGAATATTCGGTTTTGGATGCAAATCATTCCCTTGCTGGAAAAGACTTAATTTTTGATATTGAAATAGTAGATTTCAATTAAATTTTTTTTTTTAAACCCACCAAAATTTGGTGGGTTTTTTCAATATAATATTTATATAATATATATCATGATCTTGCACTTTTTTAAAAATTAAACTTTATTAAAACAATAATGTCCACAATAGCATATCATTTAATATTTCAGATGAAAATAAACAAATAAATTTTAATCTTTATAATAGATATAAAAATATAAATAATCTATTAGATGAATAATTGTTTAGTATGCAACAAAGAAACAATAAATAGTAAATATTGTTCATATATATGCAGTGGTAAATCAAAAGTTAGACAATATGAAACCATATGCCAAAAATGTAATGCAACATTCTATCATAATAATAAATCATATATTAGACTTGGTAGATTAAAATATTGTTCACAAGAATGTAAAAATAGAAAATTTGATGTTGATAATCAATACTTTTCCAGTGATTTATCAGATGAAAAATTAATAACATTAGGACAGATAATAGCCACATCAGAAATTATAAATCATAAAAGTTTTAAAATATTTTCTGATATTGAAACTTTAAATGATATTAATGATAAGTTAAAATCTAACTATCCAATAGAAAAATCATCAAAAGGTAAATATAGAATTACTATAATGGATGATAAAATAGTAACAGATTTAATAAGACATGGTCTAACTGATGAATATATGAAACAAGATGTTCCAAGAGATGACTTATGGGAAGGTTTAAAGAGAACTGATTTATATTCCGAAGAGGATGGTTTATGTCTGTTTAAAACAGAAGCATATAAGATTGCCTTGTGGGTAAAGAATAAGTTTGATGGTGAAATAGTATCTAAAACATTTAAAGATGTTGCTAAAGGTGCTTTATGTATTGAATATTTAGTAATATTTAAAAAATAAATTTTTTTATATTGAAAATGTTTACTATCTTTGTTAAACATTAAACATACAAATATATGGAAATTTTAGCTAAAAAATTCAACTCGTCCAGACAATTAACAACTTATATAACTAAAACGCTTAAAGATAATGGATTTAAAAGATTTGAAAAGATCCAAAGTGAAAATTCAGCAATGATTTATCTTTCAGAAAAAGAATATGTATTTGGAACAAGTTATATTATTGTTGGTGGACTTAACTCTATTGTGGAAGCCAAACAAATAAAAGAAAATCTTGATAATTTTTTTGAATTTATATTTGGTGACAACAATAAGTGTGTATCAAATATTAGAGAAACCTTTATTGATGGTAAACAAGTATATACAAATATGCATAAAAACTTATTAAGTGAAGAAACTTTGGGAACAGTTAGATTTGATTTAGTAATTTACAAAAATGTATGGAAATATTGGAATTTTCTAAAATAAATCTTATAAAAAGATGAATACAGTAGCAATAAACAAATGGTGGGATAACTTAACCCATAAAGAAAAAGAAAGTTATATAGATAATGCTATACATTATCATTGGGGAAAACCTATAAGTATTGCAGCTATTACAAAATATCAAAAAGCAGAAATTTATAGACAAGTTCATGATTTAGATTATTTAAAAAAATTAAAAGATTATGTTTTGAACTTTTCAAACTACTATTTATAGATAACACACACAAAATATTTCTTAAACCAAAAAATTTATTTGATATGAAATGGAACGAATTTTGGAATTTAAATTCTAACAAGATAAAAATGTTTATAATTATGACAAACAAAGAATTTACAGATTCTTTTGAAAAACAAATACCAAACCAAGTTTCCGATACAGAAATTATTTCATCAAAAAGATAAAATAAAGGAATATATTTTTTATAGTATATAAAAAAGATAAAATAAAGGAATATATTTTTTATATATAGTATATAAAAAATATTCCTTTATTTTATGGCAGGTAAATCAATTGATGATATTTTGAGTAAACAAGCAGCTCAGCGACAAGCTCAAATTCAACAACAACAAGCTCAAGAAAGATTTTTAAATGAACAAAGAGAAGTACAAAGGCAGGAATATCTTCTGAAAATGAAGAATGAAAAGGTTAGTAACTTTAATCCAGCTGCGGCTGCTGCGGCTGCTGGTGCTGCTGGTGGTAGAGTTATTCAAGATAATAATGAAAATCAGTATGTAGTAAACGACTATGTCGATGATTACTTTGAATAAAAAATAACACTAAAAAGTGCCACTAATTACAAGACAAGGAAAAGGAAGTAAACTTACCATTCCAGAAATGGATGGTAATTTAATCTATTTAGAAAGTTTATCACAAGCTTTCAACATTACATATTCAGAACTTTATAATAAAGTTGTAAATGGTGAATTAGTTGCAGGTTCTTGGTATAGACTTACAGATTATAAATCAGTCAACTTCCTTAATGGATGGGAGACTGCTAATAGTAATCCTACTCCTACCGACCCCAATTTTAATCCTCAAGAGATTTATGAAGGAGAAACTGAAGTTCTTATCCTTCAGGCAACATCCCCTTATGAAATATCTGAAATCGGGTATTCTGAAACCTTCCAAGGGGATATTGTTCAATATGAGCCTTTTACTAATAAAATTGGTGTTACTATACCTAATGGTATTTATAATCGCACTACTCTTCCTGATTCATCCATAGTTTCGGGGTTTGACCTTCAATGGGATGGTACAAATGTATATTTCAACATGCCTACAGGCTATCCTGCGCTTTTTGGACACTATTTTTACCTTTATGCTGAATTTCAAAATTCCTTTGCAAAAGGGCCAATCAGTTCAGAATTTCCAAATTTATCTTTATCAGGAGATGTAACAGGTTTAAGTGGAACTTATAATTTATTAATCCCTGTAACTCTTACAGGCATAGGTTCAGGATTAGTTTTAGATGTCACTGTAAAATCAGGTGCTATTAGTGTGGATTCCATAAATAATTATGGAGATGATTATGCAATTGGGGATATACTATTGATAAGTGGAAGTGTAATTGGGGGTACTAATGGAGTAAATGATATAACTATTACAGTTTTAGCAGTTAATACTTTAATAACAGATTATTATCAAGATGGTGAATTTGAACCTTTAACTCCTAATATTTCCATTTGTCAATATCCTTATACTTCTGATGACACTGATTTTGCATATCATAAAGCAATGTCAAGAATAAGAGTTGAAGAAGATGGATTCAAGATAGTTCTTATAGATTTAGATGAGAATGATTATAATTCATACATATCAGATACACTTTATGTAGAAACAATATATAAAATAGGAAATGCATATGGTTGGATATCAAGGAGAATTGATACATTTAGAAATATTGATGTTCCCTTTGATTTTCGTGGAAGAAAATATAGAAGATTTGAAGTTGACTTAAGCACTCTTACTTCTTATTTAGGAGTTAATTATTGGGGTCAAGGTGATAACTATTTAGGACAAGGAACCACAGGAAATTACAAAGACTTTAAATGCTTTGGTAATGATGGTTATGAAGTTTATGATATTAAATGGGATGGGATGGATAGACCTGATATAACTGGAAATAGAGGTTATAATGATAATAACATATTTTTAGGTAAGTTTTATGCATGTGAAATAGGAAACTTATTTTATCAAAATACTATTAGTGATAATTTTTTCAACAATAAAATAGGTTTAAAATTTAGCGATAATGCTATTGGCGCGTATTTTAATAATAATACAATTACTGACGATTTTACAAGCAATAGAATTAGTAATTTTTTCCAATATAACACTATTTTTACGTATTTTGTTGAAAATAGAATTTCTAATAATTTTCAAAACAATACTATTAATTATTACTTTAGAAATAACAGGATTAATTATGCATTTGAATTTAATATTATTAGAGATAATTTTACAGATAACGCTATTGATCCGAATTTTAGTTATAATCTAATTGACAATGAATTCAGATATAATACAATTAGTAATAACTTTAGCATTAATAAGATTGCTATTAATTTTCAATTTAATTTAATCGGTGGAGGCTTCTTTAATAATAGGATTAATAGTGACTTCTGTCAAAATCAAATTAATATAAATTTCAGAAGAAACCAAATAGAATATTCACCAAGTAATACTATTTTCTCGACTGCAACACATGTTTATGGAGATTATAATTGCACTATTTTCAAAAATAGTGCTGGTTCTTTAAGATTAAGTTACATAGATGGAACAGATACAGTTCAATATGCAGCAGTAAACGGATAATAAATAAACAAATACAAATAATATGAAAACATTAATTGAAAAATCAATAGAAATTTATGGGATGGGGCATCCTCAAACAAAAACAGTCTTCAATATTGAAAAAGAAGAAGATAGAAATCATATGAGATTCAAATCTTTAACAACTATTTCAGGAAGAAAATTGACAGTTTGGTTCAAATATTCAGAGAATGATGTTGAAATTAAAGATAAACTTCAAATGACAATTGTTAAATCTGATGATGAAAATACTATCAAAGATTTTATCTTAGCAGAAATAAACAATTCTTTAAACTAAAATCATATGTAGTAAACGACTATGTCGAGGCCTACTTTAAATAAAAATAACACAAAAAAATGCCACTAATTTTAAGACAAACAAAAGGAAGTAAGTTAACCATACCGGAAATGGATGGTAATCTTGAATATGTGAATAATCTTACAGAAATCACATATAGTGATCTAATAAATTTAATCGACACAAACGGTCTAGTTCCTGGCCAACACTACTTAATAACAGATTTTAGAACTTGTTATGACCAGCCTGATTATAATACTAATGGAAATAGTACTAATGGTACTTATAAACAAGCAGATATAGAGCCAATAATTGTTATGGCTACATCAGAAAATACACTTGCTCCTGATGCATATCAACCTAAATATCCTAATGATAAAATCCAATATGATGTTTTCTTTGATACAACTGAATCTACAAATGGTGATGCCTATGGTAGAATTACTGAAAGAATTGATGAGTGGAACAATCGTACAGATTACGACCACAGAACAATTCTTTTCAAACGTTATAAAACTTATTTTCATGATTTTTCAAATCCACTTGCAGGTACTATTAATGTAACAACAGTATCTTCTATAACAGGAGGTTTTCAACTCACTCTAGTAGGAGTTGATACTGACTTTGAAAATGAGTTGAATGAAGGAGATGTAATCTATGTTAATAAATATTGGTACAAAGTTGAAACAATTACTTCTGCAACTGATATGGTATTAACTTCTGTTGAAGGTAACAGTTTTAGCGGAGAAAAATATTATAAAGCAACCTCGCAAACTGAAGGTTCACTATCACAGATTCCTTATACCCACACTCAAATGACTGACCCTCCTGTTGATAATGATGAAGAAGCTTCGGTTGGAGATTTTATTATGGATGGGCAAGTTAAAAGTGGAGTGAATTATTTTTGTGGAAGTATTGGTACTTCCGAATATTTTACAAACCTCTACCCAGGACTTTTCGTAATGGCTGCTAAAGACATCGAAATTGATTTCTTCAAAATTGATGGCAATATTGGAGCAGATGGAGATGGAACTGCAGACATTAATCAGTACACAACAAATGTAAATGGAAATGATTATACTGCTTTTATTAAAAGAGTATATAATGCAGATGACCCTTCTATCAATCAAATATTTATTGTAAATGGTGATGGTACAGGTATTTCACAAAATTATGATTCTTCAACTACAGATGACTTTCATGAAATAAGTAACTTGGCAACAACAGGCGTAACTGAAATACATTACATCCTCACTTCAAGAGGAACAGGTGATAAACTTGTGGATACAGATTTTGAAGCCTTAGTTGATGCTTATCTTAATTTAGTTGAAGGTGCAAATATTGAAAATACTTTAAATATACTTAATACTAACTATTCAACTTTAACAGCACTTGTACCTGACATTTATCTATTCAATGATGTTGCAGATATAAATGATGATGGAGAAAACACTATTGATGATGGCGGTGATGATATGTATGATGGAGCTAACTTTATTTATACAGATTTTTCTGTAAAATATAGAAGTTACGAATATAAAAATAACAACATTATTGATGACGTATACAGAGAAATGACTACTTTCCGTTATCAAGAGGAATTTCAGTTAAATGACGATGTAACTTCCACTAATAATTGGATTGGTGACTACTCTACTTTTTACATTCAAGGTAATTTAAGTAATAGTGACTTCCTTCTTGCAAACAATGTATTTGGTTTCAATTCTTATTCTAATAAATTAGGTAACAGATGTTTCAATAACTCTACTTACAATTGGTTCAACAGAAACCAAATCAGTGGTACTTTTCAAAGAAATTCTTTAAGAAGAGGTTTTTATGCAAATGTAGTTGGAGAATATTTTACGGATAACGTATTTAATGGTGAAACTCGGAGAAATAAGATTGGAGAAGGCTTTGAAAATAATGTTACAGGTACTTATGAATTTCAAAATAATGTAATTAATAATGGTTTTAATGATAATTATATCGCTCTTCGTGATGATTTCTATAAAAACTGGATAGGTAATGGTTTTAATAACAATTGGATTTGGGATGAGTTTTCTGGTAATCATATCGGTAATGCGTATAATGATAATGTAATCTATAATGTATTTGCCGACAACCAAATTTTAGATTATTTTAACAATAATACAATTGGTAATTCTGATTTCATTGGAAGTTATGATTTTACTAATAATATTATTGGAAATAATTTTAACGATAATCTTGCAGAAGGTAACTTTTTCAAAAACCATATTGGACATGGTTTTGTTTCAAATGAAACAGAAACAGAATTTAGAAACAATGTAATTGGAAATACTTTTCTCAATAATAATATTGGAGAAGAGTTTGCTTATAATATAATTGGTGATGATTTCGGAGGTAATACAATTGGAAATTCTTTTGGTTATGGTGGAAGTGTTCTAAGAGGAAATAAAATTGGTAATAGCTTTGCAAATAATACTATAGGTGTGGACTGTTATGATAATGTCATTGGTAATAATTTTCAGACTAATACTATAGTTGATTATTTCAAATATAATCAAATTCTATATCCAATATCAGCAACTAACTTTTCAACAGCCACTCATGTTTATGCAGATTATAATTGTACAATAATAAGAAGTAGCGATACTAATTATTATTTACAGTATTTTGATGGAACAGATACACAATCAGTTTCAATAAACGCTTAATCAATTATAAAAAATAAAAATAATACAAAAAAATGCCACTAATTTTAAGACAAACCAAAGGTAGTAAACTTACCATTCAAGAAATGGATGATAATTTACTATGGGTCAACAATTTAACAGAAGTCACCTATGCTGAACTTGTTAATTTAATCGACAACACAAAAGGTTTAGTTCCTGGACAGCACTACTTAATAACAGATTTTCAAACTTGTTATGACCGACCTGATTTTGACCAATTTAAAGATGCCATCGCAGTTTCGAATGCTTCGTATTTTCAAGGTCCTGTTGAATCAATTGTAGTTCTTGCAACCTCAACTGATACTTTAGCACCCGATGCATATCAACCGGCTTATCCTAATGATAAAATCAAATATGATGTGACGTACAACACAACAGAATCTGGTGGTGCTGCATTTGGTAGAATAACTGAAAGAATAGACGAGTGGAATAATAGAACAGATTATGACCACAGAATTATTGAATTCAAAAGATATAGATTCTATTACTATAGTAAAGAAACACCTCAAACAGGTACTATTGAATTACTTAACGATGGTACGGTTAATGGAACAGATACGTTTTTTACAAACTATTCACCCGGTGATGTAATTGTATATCCTAACTCTAATGAGAAATTCTTTAGAATTGAATCAATAGACTCCGACACCCTGATGACTGTAAGCGGATTAAGTATTAATTCTTACGGTGGAAACGATTCTTTTTACACTGCAACTTCAGGAAGTTACGATAGTTACTATAGAAGTAATGTTGATGACTCAACAGATTTTCAACTATACTTAACATTTGCTAATGACACAAAATTAAATAACTATATTGGAGACTATAGCAGTTATTTTCTTGACGGTGTTGTAAGTGATTTCTTGTTAGCTAATAATGTGTTTAAAGATGGCCCGTACAGAAGCAACACTATCGGTAATGTTTCTTATAATAATACCTTTAATGATGATTGTACTAATAATACAATAGGAAACCGTTTCTTTAATAATATTATTGATGACGATTTTGACCGTAATAAAATCGCAGACTATTTTAATAATAACATAATAACTGCAAATTTTGAATATAATCAAATAGGCGATAGTTTTGAGGATAATACTATTATCAATAGCAATTTTTATAGAAATCAAATAGGAAATGACTTCAATAACAATTGGTTGGATAGCGATTGGGGTTTTGATTTTCAAAATAATCAAATAGGTAATCAATTTAATAGCAATGACATTTTTAGAGATTTTTATAAAAACAGAATCCTAAATGGTTATAATGATAATCTAATATACCGTGAATTCCAAGGTAATGATGTCGGTAATGGATTTAATCAAAATGTAATTTATCAAGATTTTTATGATAATAGAATAAAAGATTATTTTAATAATAACACAATTGGTGACTTTGAAGACATTGGCGCAGGAAATTTTGAAGATAACGTAATTGGAAATAATTTTAAAGGTAATTCAACATTAGGACAATTTACACATAATCAAATAGGAAATGATTTTTATTCTAATGGAACTGGAGATAGTTTTTCCAATAATGTTATTGGAAATAATGCTAATGCTAATAACATATCGGCGGATTTTGCCTATAATAAAATAGGTAATGGTTTTCAAAACAACACCGTCGCAAATGATTTTGGATTTGGTGGTGGTGGTGTCCCAAGAGGTAACGTTATTGGTAATGATTTTAACAGCAATAATATTGGAGAATATTTCTACGATAATATCATTAGTGATAACTTCTCAGGTAATATAATTGGTGATGATTTTACAAACAATAGAGTATCTGAAGGATTTAATAGTAATACAATAGGTTACTATTTCCAAAATAACGATATTAAAGTTTCTGTTAGCGGTAACGATTTTAGAAGCCAACAAGGTGGATTACTTAGTATTGTTGAAGATAATTTTCCAACCCCAGGTAGCGCAGATGATACATACGTAGGAAGTCAAAAAAGTACCTCAGGGATTGGTCAAAATTGCACCATTGCCGTTACTGTTTCTGGTGGTAATGTAGTAAGTGCATCTATTAACGATGCGGGTTATGGTTATGTCATCGGTGATACAATCACTATTAGTGGGGCTCTTTTTGGAGGAAATGATGGTGATGATTTAGTAGTCTCAGTTAATGCTGCTACAACGACAACTTTTGTAACTGACCCAACTTCTTGTACAATTTTCAACGATTCAACAGGTAGTACAAAATTGATGTATATTGATGGAACCGGTATTTTAAATGTAGTAAATGTAACATCCCAATCATAAAAATAAAAACTAAATAATTATGAGAATATGTATTTTATGCGATGCTTCTAATTTAGAAGCTGCAAGACAAAAAGAAGGCAACAATAAAATTCTAACAATTGAATTGTCACAATCAGGCTTAAAACCTGCAACACATTACTTTTGTACAATGGTTGTAGACCAAAAGAAAGCTGATAAACTTATGGCAAGAAAAGAATTTACCATAATGGAAATTGCTGAACCTAAAGATTTTCTTGAAAGTCGTGGTTTAAAGATGATTAAATAAAAATGCTTAAATTTCCGATAGAAAAATTATTTCATCAAAAAGATAAAGTAATTTGAACTTTTTGACCTTTCGTTTCGTTATATATATTGAACACACACAAAAATAATAAACTACTATGATAATCTCTGTATATAATATCAAAAGATCCGGCAAATCAATTTATGTTGAATTTACTGCTAATGAAAAAGATTTTTCTATTCTTGAATCTGGCTATGCTAAAGGCAAATATGTTTTAGCTAGTGATATTAAATGGGACAAAGATGAGTTTTCTGACGAAGAAAATGATATAATTCAATCTTTTCTTGATGAACAAGAAAACAACGAAGATGTAACAGAATCCCTTTGCGAAACTGCAAAATTTCTTGCTAAATAGTTTAATGTTAAATAAACACCATACTAAAATAGTAAAATTAATATCAAATTCCTATAAGATAGAAGATAGAATTTATATAGTTCAAAAGTATGTAGATAGGTTTAATAAATCATCAGAAAATAACTATATGTCATTTTATAACAATTAAGAATATATAGAACAGATTGTGGTTATAAGATTAAATCAGAAAGTTTTGATTTAAGTCAATATGTTGATATACAATTTATAAGAAATATTTTATTAGATATTTTATTAGATTAAAAATAAAAAAAATAATTTAAACATAATGAAAAAAATTAAAAGTAAAGCATTGCCAATAATTTGCACTTGCTCAAAATGTCAACCAATGAGTTTTGATGAACAGTTGGAAAAGCCAGGAACAGTTTGTGTTATTAACAAAGGTTAATACTAACTGCAACAAAATCATTTTTCGTAAATTATATATAATTATATATAAAAAAAAAATAAATATGATAAACTTAAAAACTTTTGAAAACTTTGGTTCTAATCAAGATCCAAAATTAGTAAGCGCAATTAAAAGAATTTGCACAATGTATAAATCAGAATGCCAAGGTAGTTCTGAACATCCTTGTGAATACTTTGGGGATGGTTCTTATCTTAAAGAATTATCAAAAACTTGTAGTGACGAAAATATTTCTGATATTTTAAATAGAATGGCTAAGTATTCACGATATGATGACGAAGGTAGTTCAGAAGCTATTTTTGATTACATTACCGATGATGATTGTGATTATATTGCTAAATTTCTAAATCTACCTGCTTTGGATTATGAGGGTGAATGGACTGATGACGAAGAAGATAATTGGTCACAACATAATAGCATGAAACATTTAAAGAATTTCAACGAATCACTAAATGATAAAAAAATTGTTGTTATAAAAGCAACACCAACTAATATATCAGAACTAAACCCATCTAAAATGCCTAAAGTAAGCTGGGTTGAATCTAAGTTTTTTATAAAGGATTGTTTAGAACAATTAATTGAAAATAAAGAATATAAAGATATTATATCCAATGCTGATTATATATTAATTGGACCTGATCAATATGATTGTTCTTTAATTAAAATTGATGCTGATGATTTTGAAATATTATCTATAAGAAAAAATATAGATCTTATAAAAAGTTATTTTGGTCAACTTAATAATGTATTTGATGATATTGATATATTATTTAAATACAAAAATAAGTATGATGTAACAAAACTATTTTCGGAAAAGTATCCAGATTTATATAATAAACTTGCAAATAGATATAATGCAGTTGAAAGAGGTGGTAATATGGTTGATTTTGATGGTGAGTATGTTGTTTATTCTTTTTGGGATCATGATGATGAATCAGGAACCACTAAAAAAATATGTAAAATTGAAGACTTGATAAGCTAAAATGAAAAATCTGATAAAGATTTTCTTTATATCTATGCAACATCAGAAAAGAATTGACATCAGCTATTATGTGGTAGTAATAAATTAACTAGTTTAGAAGGTTGTCCAAATCTGTAAATTGTAAAAATTTACAGATTTATTTTTTTAATATATATTCTAAAATAATAAATAAAACTTGAACTATCAAATTTATAGGTTTAAACTTACAAACCCAACAAGACAGTTAGAAAGAGAAAGAGTATGGGATTCATATGAAGAAACATACCAGACTTACTTAGAACTATGCATAGCATATCCAAACTATAGAATCGAATTAAGAAAATTTGATGAATTCGGAAATTTCGTAGAAATTTTAAATCATTTTAATTAATCTGTAAAAATTACAGATTTATTTTTTTTATATCATTAATACTAACATCATATGTCTTATTATCTATTTCAACTGTTACTTCATCACCATCTATGGAAATTGGTCTAACTTCTGTTGGATTGTCAAATAAGCCTTTAACTATATTAGTTTCAATAGTTCCACCATTTTCTATACATTTTATAATATCTTCTGACTTTATATAATGTTCAAATACTTTGATATATCTCATTTTTAATATTTTTTTTTAATATATATTTTATATATTAAAAAATACTCTTATATTTATATGTTTATAAAAAATTACAACAAATTCTTAGAATCTAAAAATCAAAAAACTATGTGGGACATAATTCCAAATTCAGTTAAAGTGTTACATAAATTATTTACAGCAAATAATAAAAAATTATATGTTGTTGGTGGTGCTGTTAGGGATTTCTTAAATAACGAAAAACCTAAAGACTTTGACCTTTGTACTGATGCAACTCCAGATGAAGTTATTGATATACTTAAAGATTACAAAACTAACCTTCAAGGTAGAGCATTTGGTGTTGTTGTAGTATTTACAGATGACCAACCCGAAGGAATGGAAATTGCAACTTTTCGAGAAGATGTTTATGATACTAAATTAGGGAAATCAAGAAATCCAAATAGTGTTAATTTTACAACTATTGATAAAGATGTTAAAAGACGTGATATCACTTATAATGCTATGTTTTTTGATTTGGATAAAAAAGAAATTGTGGATTTAGTTGGTGGACAAGAAGATATTAAAAATAAAATTACCAAATTTGTTGGCGAACCTTCTGAAAGAATTATTGAAGATCCACTTAGAATTCTAAGAATCTTAAGATTTTCTTGTAGATACAATTTTTCCATTGATGAAAAAACTGCTGATGCAATTAAAGAAAATGCTGATACCTTGAACATAATTTCAAAGGAAAGAATCTATGATGAAATGAAGAAAGCTTGGAAACAAGCTAAATCATACACAACTTACCTTAACTATTTTATTGAGTTTGGATTATTTGAACATATATTTCCAAATGCTTTAGTAAATAAAGAAGTTAAAGATTGTAAGTTTTTTGTAACATATATTGCTAACCTTTTTAAAAATGATAAACTATCAGATTTAGAAAAAAGATTAATTCAAACATATAAATTTGATAGTGATGTTGTTTCTAAAGCATTATTCCTAATTAACTTAGTTAATTTATCACCGGATAACGCATTCAACTTATTTAAAATGAAAAACTCTTCACATTGTGAAGATAGTATTATTATAGATTGGTTTAATATTAATGATTTAAATGATAATATGTTCATTAAATTTTTAGAATATACACCAAGTGTATCTGCTGAAGAATTAATGGCTAAGGGGATAAAAGGAAAGGAATTAGGTGACACTATTAAAAGAATGGAATCTGATAATTTTAAAAAATTAATTGAAATAAATGAAAATTAATAGATTAAATTATATTAAAGATACTGTTGGAAACAACTATCTTGGAATAAAAATACCACAAACAATTGTTCAGCCTTTCCTGGATAGATTAAAAAATATAATAGGTGTTGAAGATTATGATATATATGTTAAGAATCAACAAAATAGAGATCATGGATCACATCATATTACTGTCATTAATGTGATGGACTATAATAACTTATCTAAGGAATTTGGCATTGATAAATTTGTTAGTTCATTAGATGCTGCTTTTGATTACAATATAGATGATCTTAAATTGATGGGTGTTGGTAAAGCAGAAAAGTCAGGAAACTGTGCTTATTTTATTGTAGTAAATTCAGAAAAATCAGATGCTATAAGAACCAGATATAATCTACCTAAACAGGATTTTCATATAACAATTGGATTTAAATATAAAGATGTATTTGGTGTTAGAAAAAATGAAGTTATTAAAGAGCATGAACCATTTCTAAAAATACTAAAGAAATACTATTATGATTACAACGAAAGGTTTGAATTCATAAAAGAAATTGATGGATTTGATTTAGACACTGAAAAAGAAATTGAACCAATTAAAATTGAATCTACTTATGCTACATTTAGAATAGATAATGTTTATTTTAATGTTAGTTTAATAGATGATAATTTTAGAATAACTGCTCAATGGGATGGATCTGAAAAAAAACCTATATTAGCTAATACACTAATAGCAAAAAAATTTAAAGAAATATAATGTTAAATAAATATTACAGCTTAGATGAATGTTTTGAACAAGATGCAGTATTTGATTATTTAGAACTCTTAGAAGAAAATAATAAAATAGAATTTGAAATAATAGATAATGATATTATAAAAATAAAAGATACTGGTCTTCTTTTAAAAGAAACAAAGAATTTAATTAAGTTCTTTGAAGATAATGATGTAATTGAATATAAAGATTTTGATGATGAAGATGATGAAGATGACGAAGAAGTGGATGATGAAGATTTTGACGATTTCTAAAAAATAAATGAAAATAAATTGAAACACTTAAAATTATTTGAATCTTGGGTAAATACACCAACATTCTATAGACTTTCCCATTATGATTTATTAAATGGTAATTCAAATGGTGAATATCAACCAACTAAAAGAGTCCGAATGGTTGGGCCATCAATAATCAATGATGCCCTTGTGAATAAGGGATTTCCTGATAAAACTAATTGTGTCCATTTTATGGATGAAAAATCGTTTAATGAAAATGGTGTATCAATGGCTAGTATTTGGGGTAGAAATTCTTATGAAGTAAAAATTGATGATAATTCTATTATAGCGTGGACTTTTTTACTTAATATAAATGATTGGTATTTAAAGAACAACCCATATAGATATTATTCAGATGAACAGATAATAAAAGATTTGAAAATTAGTGGATATGATGAAATAGAAACTGCAACAGACAAATATGATCAAATAGATATAGATTCTACTAAAATTGAACAAATTGAAAGTATGACAGATTTATTGGTTAGTAACGAAGTTATAGGGTTTGGTAAAATTGAAGATTTAAAAAAATCAAAATATTATAACCAATATAGATTTTTTGCTTGGACTAATGACAAAGTATATTTAAATAAAATAAAATAGAAATATGATTACAATTACAGAAAAAGCAAAAGATCAATTAATCAAATTGATGAATGAACAAAATATTGATTATAATTTACGGGGACGAAGATGATTTTGAAGATGATTATTTCTAAAAAATAAAATTAAAAATGCGAAAAGAAAAAATTATCAGTGAACAAGAAAAAGTTAGAAAAATAAATTTTCTAATCAATTTGGGCTATACATTAGAAGAATCAAATCAAATGTATAGTAAGATATTATCTTGTTATTCTTATTTATATTGGATGTATAAAGATAAATCATCAGAAGAAGAAGCAAAGATAAAAGTATCTAATATTCAAAGATTAAGATCACCAATATGTATAGAATATTGGATACATAAATATAAATTATCAGAAGAAGAAGCAAAAATAAAAGTATCCGATATACAAAAGTTAAGATCACCAAGATGTGTAGAGTATTGGATAAATAGAGGTTTAGGTTTAGAAGATGCTAAGATTAAAGTTTCAGAACATCAAGATAAAGTTTCATTTAGAGAAGGACAAAATATTGAAGATTATTTAAAAAAATGCGAAAATAGAAGGATAAATAAAGAAAAATATATAAAATTATATGGTGATGAACTTGGTATTAAAAAATGGAATGATAAGAAGGAAAAATCTAAAATAACTTTAGATAATATGATACGATTATATGGTGATGAACTTGGTGAAACAAAGTGGAATAATTATATAGAACGTCAAAGAATCAGTCAAAGTGAACCTAAACTAATTGAAAAACATGGTTTGGAAAAAGCAAACAAAATAATACAATTTAGAAAAAATTTAAATAAACTTTGTGTTGATAAATATAAGCAAACAGGAAACACTAAATATATTAGTAAAACTTATTCAAAATCATCACAAAATTTATTTTGGTCGATTTATAACAAACTACCAGAAAACATTAAAAGTAAATGTTATTTTAAAGAACTTAATAATGAATTTGTTTTAATTCTAAATTCGGGTTTGTGTTATCAATTTGATTTTGTTATATCAAATATAAATTTTTGTATAGAATTTAATGGTGATATGTGGCATGCTAATCCACAAAAATATAATGCTAATGATTATATTTTTGAAAAAAAAGCATATGAAATTTGGAATAGTGATGAAAAGAAAATTAAAACTTTGAAAGAAATGAGAAACATAGATACTATAATTATTTGGGAATCTAATTGGAAAAAAAATAAATTAGAAGTTGAAAAAGATTTAATAGATATTATAAACAAAAGATTTAATGATTCAGTCAATAAATGGAAATGATGAAATATTTGAAGACAATGGAATTGTAGTAACAATAGATAAAAGAAGTCTATTATACATATTTGGAACAGAACTTCATTTTTCTGATGGTTTAAATGGAAAAGGATTTGAATGGAAAAATCCAAATGCTGAAAGAGTATGTTCTTGTGGAACATCATTTGGTGTTTAAACTAAATATATCCTTTTAATTTAATATATACATTATAAAAAAATTTAATATAAACATATGAAAAAAATATTAACTTACTATGAATTAATCAATGAAGAATTACTTATTAAGAATAAAAAATTAGTTAAAAGTTATGCTAAAGAAATAGAAAATGAAGTTTCAAAGGCTATTAATTCGACTGATATGAAATTTATATATAGTACAGAAGTTTTTGATGACAGTGATACAGTATTAAATATTTGTAACTTAAAAGAAGGGGAAATAAAATATGTTGAAAAAATTGCTAAAAAGTGGCAAAATAGGCTAATAGAAAATAATATATCAATAATACATGGTGTGGATAAATCAGCAAGATCAGATTGGAAGATTGTCTACAATTTAATATTCAGAAATATCAAAACACAAAGAGTTAAACCTAAAAAATATATATATCACTTTACTGAAACAGAAGAATCCAAAAATAATATTTTAAAATTTGGACTTATACCAAAAACTGGTGTTAATTGGAAGAATATAGATTATCCAAATGCCATTTTTGCAATTGACGATGAATCTGAAATTTGGAATGGTAGATATGTATTCAGAATAGATACAACTAATTTAAAAAATAAATGGTGGTATGATCTTAATTTCCCAATAGGTTCCAAATTAATTATGACTTTTGAACCGATTGGGCCAGAACATTTAGAATTATTGGATTTCAAAGAAGAGATAAACAGAAGAAGAAAATTAAAACAAATTAAATTTGAAAAAAAATTAGCTATTGATCTTCTTAAGATGGGTGATTTAAGCCACGAAGAAATTGCTGAAATAGTAGAGGTTTCTGTTGAATTTATAAATGATCTAGCAAAATCTGAAGGATTATAATCATTTAATTTAATCAAGACTTTAAAAATTGATTTTTATTTTTCATTGTTATACTTTGATCTGTGAACAGTTATATCCAAATAAAAAAATAAATTTGTTATATTTAGATAAATGGACAAAGATAAGTTATTAAAATATGGACAATTCTTAAAAGAAGCTTTGGATCCATGGAAATTAAAACAAGGTGTAAAATCATTTAATAGACAACCGGAAGAAATGTTAACTATTGATGGTGATTTAAAAGAACTATCTAGTAAATTAACAACTGAACTATCCAATATAAAATTACCATATACAAAATTATTAAATTTTGGTGGAATTGAAGTTGATATTAAAATAATACAATCAAATAAAAATTATTCCAAAGTTGATTGGGTTAAGTTTTTAAAAGGTGATTATGAAATAATTATAGAAGTAGAAGAAAATTATGATTTAAACTATGCTATATCAACTATTATACATGAATTAAGACATATGTTAGATTTCTGTGATGAAAACCTAAATTCAGGTTTATCATCTTTTGATATAGATAAAAATCTAAGAAAATATAATATTGATATATTTAATCAATTTTATATACTTGTTTATATTTCATTAGAACACGAATTAGTAGCCAGGAATAATCAAATATATCCATATATTAAATTTAAAAATCTAACCAAAGAAGAATCAATTGAAATATTAAAAAAATCTTTTATTTGGAAAGCATTAGAAATGCTTAAAGGATTTGATTATAATGGATTCATAAATAAATTTGATATATCAACACTAATAAATATAACTAATAATTTTATAAAAGATTGTTTATATGACAATGAATCATATATTGAAAATATAGATGAATTAAGAAACTTCTATAAAATATGGGATGAATATTTTAATGAAATATCAGATAAATGGAAAAAATTATTATTAAGGGAAGTTGATTATGTATATGAAAGAAAAATAAATAATCAATTTATATCATATAAAGATGTAATTATTGACATTTGGAAAAGGATTAAATAAATTAAAATTTTGTTATATAAAATATATTACTTATCTTTGGTTTCAAAGTATATAAAACTAAAATGGATAAGATTACACATAATGCATTCATAAACATTCTCCATAAAGATTATGGGGAATGTTTTATTAAGGTTCTATCCAAAAGAACCTTTAATGATTTAATAAAAGAAATAGATCATATTTCTGATAATTCTGGGTTTTATGGTTATTCTGATAGTGATGATGACACATCTAATACAGGTAAGAATAAGTTTGTAGGTGACTTATTTGAAATATTCACAGAAGCTTTTCTTATACAGTTTAAATCTGATAATAGAATAGGTATATTTGATTATAAACCAGTTCCATCAGAAGATGATAATGGTGTTGATGGATTTGGTAAGAATATATCAGGACTTCCTTGTACAATACAAATAAAATATAGAAGTAACCCAACTTATAAACTAACAGAAAGGGATATAAAACAATTTGCTTATCAAAGTATTATTAATTATAATGTTGATTATAAAAGGAATGATACAATGATAATATTTACCAATTGTGATGGCTTACATTGGTATACAGAATCTAAAGTATTTGATAATAAGTTAAGAGTTATAAATGGAAAGACAATATCAAAATTAATAGATAATAATGAAGGGTTTTGGAACTCTTTTAAAGAAATTATCATTAATAGTGTTACTGAAGTTGGTATTGATAAACTAACTGAAATATTTAAAGAAAAATTATAATATGAATATACACCAACATCAACAGACAATAACAAAAGAAGATAGAATTAAACTAACAAATCAAACACCTTTTGTTATTTGGTTTACTGGGTTATCTGGTTCTGGCAAAAGCACAATTGCTAACCTTTTATCAAAAAATCTATATGAATTAGGAAAACTTAGTTATATATTAGATGGTGATAATATTAGATTAGGTCTTAATAAAGATTTAGGATTTTCAGAAACTGATAGAAAGGAAAACATAAGAAGAATTTCCGAAGTTGCAAAACTAATGGTGGATTCTGGTATATTAGTAATAACTGCCTTTATATCACCTTTTGCTGCTGATCGAAAATTAGCTAAACAAATTATAGGAAATGAAAATTTTATTGAAGTGTTTATTGATACACCACTTGAAATTTGTGAAAAAAGGGATCCAAAAGGTCTATATAAAAAAGCTAGATTAGGAGAAATTAGAGAATTTACTGGAATTAGTTCACCTTATGAGTTTCCAATTAATCCAGATTTAACTATAACAACAAATGAAACTGAAGAAGAATCTAGTCAAAAGATACTTGAATTTATTAAAAATAAAATTTAATATGTGGAATAAAAAAAACCATGGGGGGAATCCAACTAATAATCAAGATAAGAAATATGCTGTTTTTATTGGTAGGTATCAACCTTATCATTATGGTCATATAAATTTAATTCAACAGAAATTAAATGATGGTGTACCTGTTCTTATAATGGTTAGAGATATTGAACCTGATGAAAAAAATCCCTTTACAACTGAACAAACAGTAGCAATGATTGAAAAATATCATAATTCAAAAGGTGATGATGTAAAAGTAATGATTATCCCAGATATAGAATCGGTTAATTATGGTAGAGGTGTTGGTTATGAGATTAATGAATATGAACCTACTGAAGAAATTTCATTTATATCTGCTACCAAAATAAGAGATTCTATAAAAAATAATAATTCTGACTGGACTAAAATGGTAGATGAATCTATACAATCAGATGTAATAAAATATTTAATTTAAAATGATTGATAATTCACATAAAAGACATATATTTAAGGCAATTACTTGGCGAATAATTGGAACGATAGATACAATAGTATTAAGTTGGATTATAACTGGTGATTTAACAATTGGATTAGGAATAGGTGGGTTAGAACTTTTCTCTAAAATGTTTTTGTATTATATACACGAAAGAATTTGGTATAAAAGTAATTTTGGTCTTAAAAATAGAAAAAAATATGACAACAATAGAACAAATACTACAAACATTTAATAAACATCAAAAAGAAATGTTTGATATTCTTAATAAGAATTCTAAGTATCAATTTAGGGTTCCTACTGGTGTTGGTAAAGGATATGTTATGATAGCACATATCTTAAATAATGTCATAAATACAGAACTAAGCAAATTTGTTATATCATCACATAGACTTAGTCTTAATAATCAACATCTTAGAGATTTAATAAACCTTTATATTGATCTTAATTTAATCAGTAAAGTTAAATTTCTGTCGGTTGGATCACAAGCACTTAATATAAATAAACTATTAAGTGATGATTATGAATTGGCTAAAAAATTTAATAATCAAGTTTTTGAATATAACTTTGGTAAATCTTATAAAATGTCACAAAATGATATTTTTAAATCAACACTTACCAAAGCAGAAGTAAATAAAATAGTAAACAAAAACACAAAAGATGGGTTTAAAACAATTATAATTTCAACTTATAATTCATTAGATAAAATAAAAGACCAAAAAATTGATATCATCTATTTAGATGAGGCGCATATTTTAGCAACAGAAAAAGAAGTTGCTGATTTTAAATCATCTTATGAATCAATTAATTCATCTAAAAGGTTCTTTTTTACTGCTACACCAAAAGATGTAGAAGAACAGTTAATTAAAGATGGTGAAGCTTCAGATATATTCTTAATGAATAATACAGATATATTTGGTGATATTTATGAGATAAAATTTATTGATTGTGTTCAAAATGGCTATATAACTAAACCAATTATTCATATAGCTTATCCAACAGATTTCAATGAATCTACAAATTATGATTCAGTTGAAAATAAAACAACATTCATAAAAGATACATTTAAAGCACACGAAAAATGGTTAAAATCAATTTCACATAATCCAAATGAAATTGAACCAAAAGTTCTTGTAAGATGCGAATCTGTTAAACAAATGTGGAGTCTTAGAAAAGAATTGGTTAAAATATTAGATAGTGATATTATTGTTTGTGCTGGTGCTTCATATAATGAATATGATGAAGCCAATCATATTATTGGAAACGAATACATAAAGAACCGTGATGAATGGTTGAAAAAATTACAAGATGTTGAAGACAATCAAAAGATGATTATTCTTAACTTTGATATTATGAGTGAAGGAATAAATATTTCCGGTATTACAGGAGTTCTTTTCTTACAAGGTAAAATGCCATCAATTGCTAAAGTAATTCAAAATATTGGCAGAACTACCAGGCTTCATCCAATTGATAGAAATAAACTTAAAAATAGTGAAATAAAAGTTGGTGGTGAAAATTGGATAAAACCACACTCTGCTGTTATTATTCCTTATTGGGATGCTGCTTCTGAATTTACTAAGAAAATACTGGCAGATGTTGTAAGAAAACTTAGGGATTCTTGGGAATTTGATCCACATTTCGTTTTAAGCGTAGGTGATGACTTTGCTGAATCAGATGGTAAGAATGATATTGAAGGTCTTAATAACTTAGATAAGAAGGCTAAAAAGGCTAAACTCATTGATGAAATTAATCAAGAAATAGAAAAATTGGATTTGTCTAATATAAATGACAAAGAAGAACAAAGAATCGCATCTTTATCAAAAGCTCAACTTTTAAAAGAAAAACTTAATATTGGGTAACTTTATAGAATTTTAATAATTAAAATATGAATACTGATAAACAAAAGGCTATTGAATTAGCATTAGCTAAATTAACAATTGAAGAACAGGAATTATTAGGTTTGATTAAGAAACCTAAGAAACCTAAGAAACCTAAGACAAACTATAAATTAAAAATTAATTATATGATTGGTGATGCAAGAGGTCATACTGATGAAGAAGTCACTATTAGTTTAGAGAATCCATTTCTTAAAATAATTACTGGTGCTTTAGATAAGTTATGTGTTCTTGAAGGTCATTGGGGATTATCATTGAATAGTGAAAGTTTCAAAGGAAATAAAAAAATTGGGAATATCAATGATTTAGAGTGTGACTTGTTATCATTAATATCTTGTGGTGATGAATATTCTACTGATAAATTTTTAGAAAAGTATAAATTTGAAAAATCAGAAAAAAACCAAGATTATATTTATGAATTTGAAGGTTTGTTTATTTCCGAAACAGAACATTCATTTTTAGTTTATAAAGGTTATACATTAAAATAAAAAATATGAAAAAAACATATATTCAAGTTGAAGATATAAAAATACCAATCGAAATCTGCAATTTTTATAGTGATTGTGTGGTTGTTTATTGGGCTGATGGTAGTTGTAGCTATGATGAAATTTATAAATATTCGGATTTTACTTATGTTGAAGAAGAAGTAAATATATCTGATTATACATTAAAAGAATATAAGGCTAAACAAAAGGCTAAACAAGATTATAAGCAATCAGAGTATGAAAAATTCCTTAAATTATTTGAAGATGAAAATGGAATAAGACCTATAACATCATTTAAACCTACATTTAAATGTGGTTTCTTTTTGGAATTATGTAGAATACAAGATGCTTGGAAATTATTAGAAGAACCTTCATTAGAAGATTTAGAAAAGATACCAAATACAGTAGATTTAATAAAACATAAAGAAGAATATTTAGCTTTATGTGAATGGAAATCTAAATTAGATGATACTCGGGATACTCGGGAAAAAGACTTTAAAGATGAAGATTGAAGATATTTGTAAAAAATACAATCCGGTTGTATTTATTTATTCTAAATAATAGAATTTACAGTTATAGAATAAATCGCCAATATATATTGGCGATTGTTTTTTAATTAAACAAAATTAACTTATAAAATATAATATATATGGACTTTAAATTTTTAGAATTTTATATAGATAAAAAATATAACCAAAAAGTTGAAGAATACTTTAAGACAACAAGACAAAGTGTTTCGCTTTGGCGAATATCTAATATAATACCAGAAAAAAGACTTTTACAATTTTATTATAAAGAGGAATCAATTGATCCTAAAGAACTTTTTTTGAAAATATATTAGATTTTGTCAATATGGACTTGATATTGTCAAATATATACTTATGTAAAAAAATACATAAGGTCTTAAAATTGTTTGCCCCTAAATTTCTAAGTCAAAAAGAGATTGAATGAAAGATTATAGTTTTGTCTGACTAAAGCCCATATTTTTTAAACTTTGTATGGGAAAACATCGATTTGTAAAAACTCCTGCTCTCAGTTGCCGATTCTGAACAGGGACCTTAAAGATATAATATAAACAAACAAATCGCCCTAGGTAGAAGGGAAGCATTCAAGGCTGTGAAAAGTGATTTGACTTAATTCTCACTTGGACATATCTTAAATCTTTCTTTAAGGTAGAAGAATCGGTATGTAAAATATATATTAAATTCAACTAAAATGAATGGAACAAAACAAATGACAGATGAATGGTGGTCTAAATGTTTACTTGATAAAGAAAAATTAGAACATTGGTTAGTTAGATTATATAATAATGAAAAGGATGCTGAAGAACGATTTATTTCATTTGCAAATGAATATTGTAAAGATGATAAATCAACATATGAAATATTTATAAAAATAGCGGAACAAGAAAGAAATCACGCTATTTTGGTTGAAAAAGTTCTAAAAGAAAGAAATATAACACTATATGAAATTTCTTCTAAAAATGGAAGATATTTTAGAAATACCATACCATGTATTCATTGTGTTAAAACCGCTGCTGCAATTGGTGCATTTGCTGAAGGATTATCATTAATGCGAATGCGATGTATTATAAATGATCCAAATACACCTATTGATTTAGTTGAATTGTTTAAAGTAATTGAACCAGAAGAATCATATCACACTAAAGAACTATCAAAAATAGCAACTAAATATGGTATGGATGCAGTTAAAGATTGTCATGATAAAGGACTTGAAGAATTGGGTCTAAAAATTAAAAATAGCTAATGAATACAAAACAAGAATTATTAGAAATCGTAGACGATTTTATTTTTGACCATTTATTTGAATTTATCAATGATATATTATATGAATCATTAGAACTTAAATTAAACCATCTTAATATTAGTGAACTAATTGAAATTAATTATCATGATTTTTGGTTATGTAATAAATATGAAGGAACAAAAATTAAAGTTTATTCTTCACAAGAAATGATTAGAATAAAAGAATTAGAAATGATCGCTTTAAATAGGGAAAATAAAATAAAATCTCTATTAGATGAAAATTAAATTTTGTATTGTGCATCCATCATTTGAAGGAAGGTAATCAAAAAACGCAAGACAAGAATCTATGCGTTTTTTGCTTTAAAAAATAAAATAAAAGTATGATTGAAGTAATAGTATATCTATCAGAAGACTATTCAATAAACGAAAGCATATGGGTAGATAAAAAACTTTCAAAACAAGAAATAACCAAAATTATTGATTCTAAATTTAAAAAATGGTATTATTATGATATATCCTAACTGGTCACGATATAGTGGTTATATCAATTACCAAGAACTTAAACCTTTTGAAATAATTGAAATTACAAAGTTCATTAAGACAATTGATGCTAATTTTAATATACAATATTTATTACATCCAACAACTTTGAAACTTTGCTATAATAATGCTTATATAATTGATATAGCAAGATGTAATGATAATTACTATTATATATTTATAGAATGTAGAGCTTATAAACCACCATTTGAATTTAGTTATAAATGTGATCAATTAGATGGCTTATATGAATGTTTTAACTATATTACAAAAAATAAAAATGGTTTAAATGGTTTGTATATAGATTTAGAAAAATTAAAAAAATATTATGGTGAAAATGTATTTTAAAAAATTAAACTAAAAATGGATAAAATTAAAGTAATATTTGATAGTGGTGAAGATTATATATTACCTGATATATCATCTGAAAAATTTGATAAATTTATGTTTGATATAGGACTCAATGATGTTGAATATGATAAATATAAACATAATAATGGTATGGTTGAGTTAACAGATTTTAACTCACAAACTACAAATGAAATAACATTAGTAGTGGAACAATCCTGGAGAGGCAGAGTTTTAAAATTTAAGTGTGTGTATGATTCGGATAATGATGAAAATTTTAATGAAGAAGATTATTTTAAAAAATAATTTTTAATATATATTTTGATTTTACAAAAATGTTCCTTATCTTTGTTCTATCACTAAAAAAATATAAACTATATATGAAACAGATTTTATTTTTGTTGTTATTTGCAAGTGGATTGTTTGCACAATCTGATAGTGTTATTGTTAATGATACTTTTTATAGACTTTCTTATCAAGGCTTAACTGGCACAGTTCTTGTACATGATTATTTTAATAATAATGGTGTCCATATTGCACATCAAATTTTGATGTTGAATTCATATCTTTATACAGAAACGAAACCAGATATTGTTTATTATAATTATAATAAAACAGAAGAAAGACATGAATATGTCGAATCTATTTGTGAAATAGGTAAATTGGATCAAGAATCAGAAATAGAACCAATATTAAGGATTTTTGATGATGTTTTTCTACAGATTGATATGAATACACTAGAAGAAAGTCAGAAGTATACAGAAAAAATAATAAATAATAAAAATACATTTGTAATTGATGTCAAATTAATATATGATAAAGGAAATTATGAATTGTTATTTAAAAATCCAAACAATATATCCAAACCTGAAATTTCAGAAGATAATAAAACTAAATAAAAAAAGTGATAAACATTTGTTTATCACTTTTTACTTTTTACTTACCTTCTCCAAATTCTTCGCCTTCTTCGCTTGTATTAGCACTTACTGTTTCAGTAGATGTTTGTTTAATATTTTCAGCATACATAGTAATGCTTTTTACGGACTCAGCAACTGTTTTGACCGGATTGCTATTATCCAAATACGTAGAAAGTTTTGTTATTGCTTCATTACTTGTTTTTTCATCTAAGAAATGTTTAGAAAATTTAGAAAAGTTTTCTTTGAAATCTTCTACTATTTTAGTATTTATTTGTTTTAAAGCTTCACTATCCAATTCCCCAGTTTTAGAAAATGTTGATATATAACCATCTATTTCAGCATCGGTCATTATTTTAAATTCTAACATTTTTGATATTCCATCAAATATACCCGGAAATTGCTTCAAATCATCATTATACAACTGCTTAGGTATGAATTGTTGGTGTAACGCAATTATATTAGATTTAATTAGTTTTTTTGCTTCATCTGGTTTACCTATTATTTTTTCATATTGGATATATGTTTCCTTACCTCTGTTTGCAGAAGCTAATGATTGCGAAACCAACAAATCAAATTGAACATCTTGTGACTTATACCCATTGGCTTCTAACCATGCTTTATATTTTGTCTTATTCTTAATATTAAACTTTTCTTTTGCTTTTTGATTAAACTTTTCTTTTGTTAATGATGCACATTCAAATAAAATATCTATTGTAGTAAGACTACTTGCAATTGAACCTGGTTTAAAATCAAAATCAAAGTATAAATTTTCTCGGTTTGCTTCAAAATCAACTATACCAGTGTCTATTTCATTGCCTTTAGAACCAGCTTGTGCTAATCTTTTTAAAGCTAATAAACCATTACCAGATGCAGTTATTTTTTGATTATCATCAGTTAAGCTAAAAACAAGTCTTCCATCATTTACTATTTCTTTATCACCAACTTTAAGATAATCTGTAACATCATTTCCGCTTTTATCCACTTTAAGTTCAATGTTTGGTTTTTTAGTAGGTCTAAAACAATCTAAGATTTTTGATTGGTCTTTTTTAAAAGCTTCTTTTAATTCACCTACTGTTGTTTCATAGAATCTTGAATCTGGTCCATATCCATTTCCCTTAGTCCATTTTAATCCAAAATCGTCTAATGCATCATTATAACAATCTGTTCCAGATGTGGACCCCATAATAATTTTTGCTTGTATAGGATCTACATTAGTTGGTTTAGTTCCACTTGTCATCCATCTATAAATACCATATGCTCCTAATCCTACTAGACCAGCTACACCAACAGCAAGTGCAATTGGTGCAAATCCTACTCCAGATGCTACACCAACAGCTTTAGCAACAACTGGTACAGCATATGCAACACTAAATTCTTCATTGACCTTATCTTCTTTAAATCTATTATAATTTTTAATGTATTTCATTTAATTAATTATTTTTTATTTTATATATTAAATTTTAATATTAAACTTTTTGATTACCTAAGATTTTCTAACCATTCTTTCTGACACTCAAAGTATTCTTTCCATAATCCTAATTGCCTCAATTTTATTACTGAACCAATATTTGTTATATTAACTGCAAATTCATGTAAACCATCATGAACAGATATACCATTTATTACTGAATAGCCTTTTGCTTTCGCTCTTACACATAAATCATTCATTTTAAATCCATAATCCATAATAAATTTCGGACATTCTTTATTTGGATTTTGTGGTGAATGAGGTTCACTAACTGATTCATGCCACCAAAGAAGGGCACCTTGAGTAAAACGATGCCAGATTTCATGGACCCATACTTCAGGTGTTGGTAATCCAGCATATCTTATCCCATCTTTAAGTATCCACGGTCCTTTAGATGTTTTTTCGAACCCAACATAACCCAACCCACCTATGTCATTCTTAAATGTGAATTTTGTAGTTGAATAATCTGGCAAAAGACTCAAAAGATATCCATGCCAATATCCTGGTTTTAAATTTGGACTATCACATTTTATTATACCTATTTCTTCTTCAAGAAGATCTAATTGTTCCTTGGGGTATTGTTTGAATACGACCGATTCAAAAACTAGATTATCATCTTTTCTAAATTGTTCAAATAACTTTAAGTATTCCATATTTTTAATTTTTTTTCTAACAGGTATCATTTGTTATATTTAGTGGTTAGAGATTGCAACCACAAAACTTTTTCATATTAATCCTAAACTTTGAAATAGTTTTAGTATCTCATTCTTTTTTTTTACAAATTTTTATAAATCATATTAAATAATTTACTCATTAAAATTTCAAGGGGTAAATTTTTCTTTAAATTTATTGTGACTGACCTTAGTTGTTCTTCATTGAAATGTTTAGAATAATATTTAATATAACTTTCAAAAAATTTATGAAAATCATTTTTAAGATTTATTTCTTTTATTGAATGGAATGTTTCATAATTATTTTCTTCCATTATCTTATCCATTTTATTAATTATTTCATCAATTAAATTTTTTTCTTTTAACTTATTAAATAAGTCATCATTAATTTTGTCACTTGTCAAAAATTTATTTAATAACTTTTCAATTATAGTTTTTGTATGCTCCCAATCATATATTCTTTTTTGTAAATCATCTTGAATATTTTTTCCGGTATATTCCGGTGATAAACTATAAGAATTACTTTTGATTTCCCCTTTAATTTTTGGTTCAATAAGGGTGTCCAATTCATCTTTGATATAATTTATTACATAATTTAATCCATCTAGCTTTAATCCAGAAGTACCCCAAAAATAAACACCTTCCCATTTACCAATAGTAAAATATATATCCAAAGTTCTTTGTACTAAAAAACTATCACACACAATTTTATTCATTTCCTCATTGAAATATGCTTTATAATAATCCTTAAAATTTTTAAGAATTGTTTCATTGATAAAATCTTTGTATTCACCAATTTTTTCCGACCGTTCATCAACACTTAGTTTCATAAACTTCTTGTTATAAGTGATAACTTCATCTTCAATTTTTTGTTTAACATCATAATCTCCTAAATTATACCCTTTTTCATAAAATTCTCTTATAACACTTAGGTGATGTTGTGTAACCAATCTGAAACTCTCAAAAGTTTTTAAATATCTCATATTTTTTATATTTTTTATAGGTGAAAATTCAATGTCAAATTTTATTTACTATTGTATATATTAAAAAAAAAATAAAATTTTTTAAACTTTTTGATAGTTAGATTGGTTATACCTATATATAACATTCAAAATATGACAAAAGCTTTTAGTTTAAAATAATATCAAGAATCTTTGAACTTTCTACTACCAAGATTGGTTATAACTATATAACATTCAAACATACAAACACTATGAAAACATATAATAAGAAGACTAAGACACAAATATTGGTTGATGCTTGTGGAAATGGTGCAAGAGAAGTTTATCTTGAGAAAAATCCACACGGATTCGCTTCTGTCAATAAAGTTCATAGAAGTTCAAAAACTTACAACAGAAAAGCAAAATTTAATTAAGAAAACATTTGGATTTTCAATAATTACTCCTTATCTTTGTAGTATCATAAAAATAACTCACACACAATAAAAAACATATAATCATGGCTAATCTTTTTAATAAGGCTAAGAAAACTGCGGTAACTACAACTACTAAAGCAAAAGAAAAAAAAGTATCTATTCTTGTTGAAGATCCAGAATTTTTCACTAAAGTTCAAAAACTTGAAGCTCTTCAAGAACGTATGAAATTGGATAAAGCTAAGGCTGATAACCTTTCTGATGAAATCAAAGATATTTCAAAAGAAGAATGGACTAAACTATACCAAAAAACCGGTGTAAACCCTGGTTCTATATTGATTGAAGCTGAAAATGGTGATGATACAGCATCTGTTATGTTTATTGCAGCAGACAATTATATTAAAATTTCACCTGCTCGTGCAGAAGAATTGACTGAAAAATTTGGTGAAGATATTGTTGAAGAAAAAACAACTTTCTCATTTGATTTGGCTATGGTTGAAAAATATGGTGAAGTTCTTTCCAAATTAATTGAAGAATCTAATGAAATTGATGAAGATGACAAAGATGCTATCATCAAAGCAGTTACAACTTTCTCAATCGCTAAGGGAACTATTGACAAAATGAAACAATTTGGTAAAGTTGCTTCTATTATGGAAGAAGTTAAACCAATCGTTTCACTGAAAAATGTTGAAATTATCAAAGGATAGTAAATTAAAGATGGTGAAATAGAGACACAGAAACTACCATGTGATTTGTGGAATAATAGTAAGACACGTAGTTGGTTTAATACCAATCGTCCTTCACCATTTTATTTTTTAAATATTATTTATAAACATAAAAAAACATAAAAAAATCATATGAAACCAACAATCGAAGAACGTTCAAAATTCTTTAAAAAGAATTCAAGTAAAATTGAAAAAATAGTAAATGATAAATTCATAGATACAATTAAAAAAGTTGTAGATGATTTTCATAATAACAAAGGACATTTTTCAAAACCAAAAAAAGATAGAAAGATTTCACCTGATGTTAAAAATTTACTTGAAAAATCTTCTTTTGAAGATAAGGTAGCAATTATAATGGATATTTTGGATAGTGATTTATCAACACCCGTCCTTCAAGATATACTATTGAAGTATAAGGATCTCCTTTTAGAAATTAAAAAAATAAATAAAGAATATCGTAAATAGAATTTTGGGAACTTTAATAAGACTATATTCGTTATATCTATATCTGACAAACAATAATGAATATCAAAAAAAGAAAAAGTAAAAATGTCGGAACTTTTTGGTAATATATAATGTTATATAATAAATGGTTGATGACTCCATAAAAGTTAGGGAAAAGATAAAGACCTTTTCTAATAATCGAAAAATAGGGAACGCCCTTATACGTAAATCGGTGATTATTGGTTCTCTTGCATAGCCTAGCAAGCGTAGTTCAAGCGATATATGGAAAAAAGAGATGGTATTTCTACCATCTCTTTTTATTTTCATTCATTTTCAATCTAGATGTATTATATTTTTTACTATACATCCTTGCACCCTTTATCTGGGTAATCAATTTTATTTTATAATTATCTTTATTTATCCTATCTATTCCTAGAATTTCGCTATAATTAGTTGTGTCATTTAATAATTCAACACATGGTCTATCTTTTCTACTCCAATCTAATTTATTAATATATTCAGCTAATTTACCACCTAAACTTACATGAAGAATATCCAGTCCTTCATCTAATGTTGGATTGACAATGATATCTTTTTTTGCATAATCTGGATCAGATTTTCTATATAACCTTTCTAACCAATGTTCAGTTGGTTCAATTGTTAATTTTATCTTTCCTAATTCGTAATAATCTTTATTAGGACTGTTGTATATAGATGTTATCTTATTACTAATATAATTTCTTGTTACATATGGAACAAAAACCTTAGCTTTAACTTCTTCCAATAATATTTCTTCAACAAGAAGATAATCTATCTCAAATAACTGAATATTATCTTCAGATATGAATTCTGTAAATTTAAATATTTTCATATAATATATATTAAATTTTTAACTCAATAAAATACTCCATTGTTCAGCTATTGCATCAGCAATTCCTTGGAAAGTTTTACTTCTTAAAGTTCTTAAATGACTTGGTGACTTAGATTCTTGTAAACACTTATATATCCAAGTAGCTTGTCTTTTTTCTTTACCTGTTTTTTTATCAACCCAAGTTTTAAACTCGCCTTTATCTACTACGTTTGTGTGTTTTAGTTTTGGTAAGTTCTTCAACCATAAACAAGTGCTTTTACTTGCTTTCTCGCCAAAATGATATGGATGAACAATTTGATCCGGTTTTCTAATTTTACTACTTATAACACTAATTGGGTTTTCAATAGCAATTCTTTCAATAGGTGCAGCCATAAGTCTACGAACAAAATCTAAAGCTTCATTTTGATTTTTCATTCTAACTTCATTTACACTTCCATCTTTATTATACATAGCCCAAGCCCCAGCAACACTTAAATATGTGCATGGTGGGTGTGCTATCATTAAATCCCAACCTTTATCAATTACTTCAAATACATCTTGTTGATAATGCCATTCAGGATGTCCACCACTACAAGGTAATAAATCACAACTAAATGCTTCGTGTCCTAATTTTCTAAATGCTTTTGTTATTGCTTGGCTTTCTTCACAAGCTACTAATATTCTTGCCATTGTCTTTTATTTATTATACTTATAATTAAATTTTGGTTTAAATTTTGGTTTTATATATTATTTTTTGAACTTAAATATTAATCATAAAGTAGAAAGAAATGGAAAGGAAGTTATAGTTCAATAAAAAATACTCAAAAAAATTTAATATTTTTTTGAGTATTTTTTGCTTCCACAATCATATACTTTCATAAAATCAAGCTCTGACATAATAACACTTTCAGTCTTATCTTTATCAAATCCCTTTTCAACCAATAATTTTTTTCTGAAATTAAATCTATGTGTTTTATTTAAATATTTATCATAATACCAATAATTTACTTCTGTATTATGTATAAATTCAAATCCATTTTTTAAATAAACATTATCAATGAAACTCCAATCTCTATTAGCATATGTTACTAATTCAATTGGTTTTATTTCATCTTCAAACCTTTTTAATAATCTGGAAAATGCCCCAACTACATTAGTATTTATCTTTGATGCAAATCTATATAATTCATAAAAACCATCTTTTCCTTTTGATCCCAATGCTGATCTCAATTTACCAAAAGTCATTAAACTAACCAACTCATCATTATAATATAATCCTATTTTATAACTGGAATTTATATGTCCTTGTAAATGATTAGCATCTAAAAAGTCCTTGGCTTCCACATTTTCAACTTTTTTTATAATACACTTTCTTGCCATTATTTTTTCACTTGTTATACCAAGTGCATTCTTTATCCTGGACAATGTTATTTCTTTTTTATATAACCAATTATCTTCCCAAATATGAATAAGATTTATATTTAATTTTTCACAGTTTTCTTTTTTGTCTAAGTGATACTTCTTTTCTTTGTATAAATCAGAATGCCAATATATACCATTAAATTCAATCGCTATGTTTTTAGATTCAATATATAAATCCAATTCTTTTCCATTTAATATTTTTCTGTTTCCCCTTTCAATTTCAAAGTAATCCTTTAGTTCATCATATATTTCATTTTGTGATGTGAATTTATATGAACTCAACGGGTTACAATTTAAACAAGGAATAACATTATATCTTAAATGTCTTAACCTTAATAATGGTGTTTTTATATCATATTCATTATTACATCTATCACATAGTATTCTAACTTCACCTTCTTTTTCAATATTAACTATATTAAGACCAGTATATAGCTCTATTGTTTTATTTTTATATTGATTAAACCTTGTATCTAAACTTTTTTGTAATAATGTGGAACTTTCACCTGAGTATTCAACGTTGTATTTTTGTAACATTGTATTTTTCTGCTTTTCTAAAATTTCTAAATTCAATGTAGGCGAAACAAAGCCATACTTTTCAATATTAGTCTTTTTTTGCTTATCCTTAACAAAATCTAATTTTGATGTATGTTCAACACCATATTTTTCTAAAGTATTCAATTTCCTATTTTCAATAGCTTTTGGTAATGAATTCTTACAAGCACATTTTTTTGAACAAAATTCATTATATCCGGAACTAAATCCTAAAAACCTTTGTTTATTAATTGAACATTCTTTACAAAGAGGAATATCTGAAATGTTATTAACATAGTTATAGATAACTTGCGAAAACTTTAAATCATTCTGATTATTAGCAATTTGAAAATCCTTTAACTTTTTATAAAAAAAAGATAAGTTTTTTTGAACCCATTGCTCTCTTAATTTGTTCTTATTTAAAGAACCCTTGTCGTAAAAAATATTTATATCCATTATAATTATATATATATATATTCAATATTCATTTGTTCTTCGTCTTAAATCTTATAATAAATTAAAATTTTTTGAACTTTCTGGTTATCTTTTTGGTTTTAATATAAAGTGTCAATAAATTGTCAATCACAACAGATTCTAGTCGGTAGATTTGATAGGTTTCAATGCCTATATTTGTTCCAATCGTTTTATTAAAAATTAAAAAAAACTACATGACAAATTTTATTGATCTTAAGAATGTAACAGATTTTTCCACAATGCCTAAACAAATTCGTGAACGTTTGGATTTACTTACACCTCGTGAACGTAAATACTTTATGACAATGTGGCCGAAATCCGGTGTAATGTTTATATCTTCTAAACCAGGTATCGCAAAATCTGCAATATCTCGTTCAATCGCAGAGAAAATGGGTTTCCGTTATATGGACATTCGTCTTTCTATGGTTGATGAAACAGATGTTGGACTTTACCCAAATGTATCCACAGTTATGTGTGATGGTGAAAGTGTTAAATGTTTGGACTTCGTTGTTCCACGTTGGGCAATCGAAGCAAACAAACAACCAACAATTATTCACTTTGAAGAGTTGAATAGAGCACAGTTGGCAGTTAGAAATGCTGCTCTGCAAATCCTACTTGAACGTTGCATTGGAGTTGATTTCAAATTCAACGACACTGTATTGATGATGGCATCGGGAAATCTTGGTGACGAAGATGGTGCGGATGTTGAAGAATTTGATAGTGCTTTGAACAACCGTTTGATTCACTTCAGCCACACATTGGGTGCGGATGAATGGATTGAGAATTATGCTAAGGTAAATTGTCACCCATCAGTTGTTTCTTACATCAAAGCATATCCAGAAAAGTTGTATCAAGCACCGAATGAAAATTCAAAGGCTTATGCTACACCACGTTCTTGGACATTCATTAGTGATTTTATCACTAAGAACTTTGGTAAGGAATCTTCACCACGTGAATTTATAACTTCTTTGCAGGAAGTAGCGCATGGTTATATTGGTAATGGCGCACAAAGATTTTTACAATACCTACAAGAAATGATTAACATCACAATTGATGACATCATCAATCGTTATGATAAAGTTGAAAAGGAATTGGATAAATACAATCGTGACAAAAATTCTGAGCTTATTCAATCTTTGAAAGAATATGACATTAGAAAGTTTACTGAAAAGCAGCTTGATAATATCACTAAGTTCTTGAAGAGAGTTGGTGATGATGAATTGACAGCTTATTTGCTACACGTATTGGACAGTAATTCTGATATTACTGATGTTAAAAGCAAGAAATTTTTGAGTAACTTCAAAGATGTATTGGTTAATATCAGACGAATCAATAAGCCTGTTAAGAAAGAAGAAACTAAGTAAAAAGTAGCCATCTTTTCTAAAAAGGGAAGATGGCTAAACTTTTTTGAAAAAGTTTATATAAAAGCTATGAAAATAATATTTAAGTTAAAAAATGAATTAGGTGAGTTTGTTTCTGATGAAATGAATGTAAACGAAGAACAATATAGAACTATTTTAGAAATGTCTAAGACCTTCTATATGAGTGGCTATGAAATGCCGTTAGTTAATGGATTTTTAGTGGCACCACCTGAAATTCTAAAAAAATCAATATTAATAATTGAAATAATTGAATAGGTATGGAATTGAAAGAAAAGTTTAAGAAATTTGGTGGTGATTTTATACCAGATATAATTGAATATATAAAATCATTTATAGAAAAAAATCCAAGTGTTACAATTAGCGTTGGATGTGATTCTATTCAAAAAAAGAAAAGAACTGTTTATGCAGTTGCAATTATGTTGTATAACACTGATATTAAAAGCGGTGCTCACGTTGTTTTCTTTAGAGAATCAATTACTAAAGTAAAAGACAATTTTGAAAGATTACAAAAAGAATCACAATATGTTTTGGAAATTGGTGAATTTTTAAACAAAGAATTAGAAGATTCTTATAATAGAAATGATTTGTCTATTCAAGAAAGAAAAAGATATAAATATCACTTAGCTAAGTGTAGGGGCGAATATTTAAATACAAATGACGAAACATCATCAATTAGATGTATGTTGCTAACAGAAAACGAAAAAGTATGTCAATATAAACTTGTTGATTTACACCTGGACTTCAATCCATTTGAAGGTAAAATGGATAATAGGGGTTATGCAAGAAACAGATCTCACTTATCTTATAAAACTTATGTTCCTTGGTTAAGGGGAATGGGTTATAGAGTTTGGGTTAAGCCATTAAGTTTTTCCGCATCATGTGCCGCAGATTTATTAGTTCAAGATTAAAAACTCGGATATGAAAGTATATTTAGATGGTGGATTGGGATGTTTTGGATGTAATTTTTAAAGAAAATGGAATATATTAAAATATGAAAAAAATAGAACTTAAAATATTTGGACTATCATATAGTCACACACAAGCAGGATCATATGTCTTGGTTTTATCAGAATTGATTGGTAATTTAAAGTTGCCAATCATTATAAAACCAGGTGATGCTCAATATATTGCTATGAAAACGGAAGGTTTGTCAGCAAATAGACCAGTTATCCATGACTTGGTTAAAATGATTACTGATCAAGTTGGGGTTGATTTGCATCAGATATATATATCACATATCCTTGAAGGTGTGTTTTATTGTAAATTGATATTTGATTCAAATGGTGAAGATATAGAAATCGAATGTTCTGTTGGTGATGGTGTTTGTTTAGCATTATCATATGGTTGTCCAATTTTATGTTCAGAAGAAGTTTTAAAGCTATCTGGTATTAATATAAGTGATGATGGAACTACAAGTGAAGAGCAGATGGAATTGAATAGAAAAGAACGTGATTATAAAGCCACTTCAACAGTTGATGATTTGGAAAAACGTTTGAGTCAAGCAATTGATAATGAAGAATATGAAATTGCATCACAAATAAGAGATAGAATTAAAGAACTTAAAAAGACATAATTATAATGCTTTCTAAAAAAATAGTTTTAAGGGATTTGTCTATTAAAATAATGGTAGGTGATTTAGTAACAGTCTTTAGAAGAAAAGCAAATGGTTATCCAAAAAAGTTAAAAGACGATGAGTTATTCAAAGTTCTTAAAGTAGATGGTGATAAAATCTATTTGGATTTAAATGGGATTGCATATGGTGTAGCTTTTCATAAAGACTTTTTTATTACCAAAGAGTATAAAAGGGAATTAGTTTTAAAAGAATTATTGGATTTATGTTAGCTTTCTTAAAAAGTAACTTAGGTATAATAACTGCCTTACTTGCATCTATATTATGGGGATTGAATTATGT
>ENA-OSIY01000095-OSIY01000095.1-marine-metagenome-genome-assembly--contig:-NODE-95-length-48096-cov-8.862950_pt1 | contig 48096 bp, 47 predicted proteins | sample MGYA00237884_ERZ534233 | MGnify/ENA primary metagenome ERZ534233 (study PRJEB26412, sample SAMN06343840) | marine metagenome | isolation source: estuarine water | place: USA: Columbia River Estuary... | reverse complement strand
GCATTATTATTTATTAGCTTGATTACCAATTCAGCTATTTTGTTTACTTTATCACCAGATGTTTTTGTATTCCATATTTCTGGATAATAAAAATCATTAGGCTTATGTAGTAATCTACATATAAGATACGAATTATTCCTCAATTTAACATACTCGTCCACTAATAATTTTGTTAGAGCATAGTAACTATCGTGAGGAATTGCATTATTTTCTTCAGTAGGTATATTTAAATTGTTTGCATATACATTATTCCACTTTTTAGTAGAAGAACCTAAATCAAATGTTGATGCAGATGGTATTAATGAACCACTAAATTGTGCATTTACATTAATATTATCTTGAGGAACATCACCTAAAATAATTTGTCCATCTAAACGAACATCTCCAGTAAAATATGCATTTGATGCCGTAATATCACCACTAAGATTTAATGTAGAACCTGAAATAGTTCCTACTATTTGTAAATTACCAGTATTTACTTCTGTTAATTTTACCAATGTTATTACATCGGTACTAGCTATGTCATTCTTACCAATTTGTAATGTTTCTTTTTGTTCGTTATAAAACAATTCCGATTTTACAAGGTTTGGAGTGGTAGATGCTCTTCTTAATTTTAATATTGCAGCCATTTATTGTGATTTCCTATTTTATTTTATATAAATATAAATAATTGGTAAATTTACCCTATGCATAATGCCATTTACACTTATATAAGTATTGTAAAACTAAAAGTTAAAAAAAAATCCCCCACTATTGTGAGGGATTCTTATTTTTTTATGTTTTACTCTTAGAAAGTTCCACCATCAATTTCGTTTGAAGCAACGAATGATGAACCATTCCATTGAATTAAATCACCAGCGTTTGAAGGTGCTACTGAAATTAACTTCTTACTTCCGTTTGATACAACGAATGTATTTGCAGTTAAACCATTGATGATTAAATCTGAACCAACTGTTACTTTAACACCATCATCAGAAATATCAGAATCAACTAATAATCCGTTTGCACCGATTACTTGAACTGAACCAGATGTTGGAGTAGCGTTTAATCTAGCAAATTCTTTTTCAGAATTTAATGCTCCACCTTTCCAATAGTCATTTGTAGAATCCCATAGTAAAGAACCAGAAGCTGTGTTAGGGTTGGTAGCATCTTTTACTAATAAACCACCATTTGCACCTGCATTACCATTTAATTCAATAATATTATCACCTAATTGGATAGTTGTTGAATCAATTGTAGTTGTTGTACCATTAACGTATAAGTTACCATCAACCGTTAAATTTCTACCAACTGTCAAATCACCATCGATAGATGCAGTTGCCATAGTTACTGAATCAGGTAAACCAATTGTAACTGTCCCACCACTACCTAATGTAATAGAACCACCACTTACGGAAATTTCATTTGTTGTTCCTTGTACCGTCAATGAAGTATTACCTTCAACCGCAGTACCTGCAGTAGAACCATAATCAACTTCTAATGAGTTATCAACACCATCCAATGAAAGACCAGTTCCTGCAACATCTGCATTTAAAGTTGCTGCGGTTACACCATTTGCTTTAATTGTTACGTTACCGGATGTTACACCAAAATTAGTAGCTGAGAATGAAGCAACACCCTTTGCAGATGTACTAGCATTATCAGCTGTAATTGTGATTGTATTGTTACTTACTGCTGCAGATATTGAATTTGAACCTGTTACTAATAAAGCTTCAGTTTTTAAATTAAGTGTATCGTTACCAGTAGAACCACTAAATGCCAATGTAGATGCAATACCTGTTAATTGAGAACCATCACCTTGAAATGAACCACTAAATGAACCACTAATTTCACCACCGGTTACTTTTAATCCACTTATGGTTGTATTATTTAATTGAGATGAACCACTAATTACACCGTCTGTATTTAATTTATCTTTTACATTAGTATCAAAATTAGTAATTGAATCTGCATTAACTTGAGATGAACCACTAATTACACCTTCGACATCTAATTTAGTCTTAATCGTTGTATTGATTGATGAACTAAATGAATTTAAAGTTGTAAGATTTGTATCTACCGAACCAGTGTATGTAGCTAAAGTATTGAAACGTGTAGTTACAGAACCTGTATATGTTGCTAACGTAGAATCTTTAGATTCTTGTGAACCACTAAATGTTTCTAATGCAGTAACTCTTTGACCGATACCACTTGCTCCACCAATTGAAGCCTCAATTGAGTCGATTCTTGTTTCATGGTCAGATGATGTTCCAAATAATTCAGTATCTTTAGATGCTAAAGAAGAACTGAATGTAGAATAACCTTGAGTTTGGTCAAGAAGAATTTGTGAAGAAGCAGTAACAAGATTGTCACCACCCATCAATGCTATTTTTGATTCTGCAGATAATGCTCCTGCTTTCCAATAGTCATTAGTTGAATCCCATAATAACGAACCACTAGCTGTGTTCGGTGAGGTTGGGTCTTTAACTAATAAACCACCATTTGCTGCTCCCGTACCATTTAATTCGATGATATTATCACCCAATTGGATAGTTGTAGAGTTTACTGCGGTTGTCGTACCTGTTACTATTAAGTTACCAGGAATAGTTACATTATTACTAAATATTACATCCGTTCCACTTGCGGTGAATGCAGTTCTTAGTGATGATGTGTAACTTTGTATTCCATTAAGAATTGTTTTATCACTAGATGCAGAAGCAAACAATTCTGTCAAATCTTCACTAACTGAAGCAGTATAAGTTCCTATTGCAGATAACTTAGTATCAATTGAACCAGTATAAGTTCCTAATGTTGAATTTTTAGTATCAACTGAACCTGTATAAGTTCCTAATGTAGAATCTTTAGATTCTTGAGATGCAGTAAAGGTACGGATTGCTGATAAATCATTTGTTACCGATGCTGTGTAAGTTGCTAATGTTGAATTTTTAGTTTCTTGTGAACCAGTAAAAGCTTCTAGCGAAGTAACTCTTAATCCAATACCACTCGCACCACCGATAGATGATTCAATCGAATCGATTCTTGTTTCGTGGTCAGATGCAGTTGTATATAATTCAGTTATGTTAGTTGAAGCAGTTACTAATCTACTATTTAGAGAAGAACTAAAATCAGTATATCCCGTTGTAGAAGAAATTGTTACTTGAGATGAACCACTAACAACACCCGTTGGTAACAATGAAGTTACTTGTCCAGAACCAGAAACGATTCCAGTCCCACCTGTGTTAGCAGTTGCTTTAATTTCAACGTTTCCACCTTTATTTAAGATGTACATTTTTTGTGCAGAGGTATCGTAATACGGAATACCATCTATCGATGTATCATATGAAGCTCCTGATAAGTTCGGAACTGAAGTACCTTGTAATATTTTGTTTGCTGGTGTTACTGTTGAACCATCAATACCTACGAATAGAATAGTGTTACCATTAGTTGCCGTAATTCCTGCCGAACCCGTTACAACTAACAATTCACCGGCTCTTTTAGTAGCACTCGATACGGATTCTAACGAACCGCGTCTATGTTTGATTATTTGTGCCATTTATTTTTTCCTTTTTTAGTTTTTGTTAATTTGTATAACTTTTTTTTGAGTTTTAAGGACATATGCCTAATGAAAGAACACTATTTAGCGTTGATTATGTATAAATATAAAAATATTTGTCTTTGATTAAATTGTACCAGCATCTATCATATAAGAACCAGATGAAATTATGTATTCTACCGCGGTACTGAAATGTACCGAGCCTGTATTTAATGATAATGTGGTTATTCCCTCTGAAACAGATTTAGATAATCCATTACCTGCATTTACTGAAGAATCACCTATTGCAAACGCGTAAGTATTCCAAACTATGGTATCAGTAAATGTAGTTGTAAAATTAGCATAGGTTATATCTGATTGATAAAGAGTATTTGTATCTTTTACATATACAATTTGGCCATCAGTAAAATAATTAACTGATGATGAGGTTAAACTTGCATAATTCTCATATATTCTAAATAAACCACCAACTTCATATGGTGATTTAATTTCAATTGAAGCAGTATTTGAGTTTGTTATAGTTAATGGTGCACCACTTCCGGTTATTCTTAATTCGGTTACAACTGCATCAACCGAACCACTTATAATGTTAATACCCGTACCTTCTGCTACAACACCAGTTAATCGACTACCATCTCCAACAAATTGAGAAGCTTGAACTACATTAGATGCAGTAATATCACCATCAACAAATAATGAACCTGTTAATATTTGAGAACCGGATACTATAAAAACCCCATCGACTACCGATGCGGTTACAATACCTTCTATTTGTTTACTTTGAATAAGTGTAGCCATATCTTAAATACTCACTATTTTACCTTTTACTAAAAAATCACTAGTTGTTAATTCATTTTGAAACAGAACTATTTTTTGACCAAATGTTATTACAATATTATCACCATTAATACCAATATCATAAATATTACCACTTTGCTTGATACCTTGTAAATAAATATCAGTATAATCTTTTGGATTATCTACTTTCATTTCTTCAAATACAAAACGTTTATTCCATAACACTAATGTAATTAATTCATCTAATAATATTACTTGGTCAATATTATGTGGATATAATGCATTATCATCAATTATTTCATTAACTAATTCTTTAAATCTAGCCCTATCGTTTGTAGGCATTTTTGGTATATTAGGTTTTTGTCTCATTATATCAAAAATAATTTATCTCCAGATTCTTGTATAATATCAGTATCGTTTTCAGCACTCAAATATCTTAGTGCTGATGGAATACTAAATTCTTGCAATATTTCAGGTGTTTCAGTTAATTGAAAATCACCTTCTAATTTGATAGTATCACTATCTTCTAATATATAATCAAAATTAGAACGTTTAAATTTCACTAAAATATCACCACCGAATTGTTCTATTATATAATCTCGTGGACCAATAAACTGTCCGTTTACAAATACATCAAATCGTGCATGTTCTTTTACGTTTTTTCGTAAATTAGGTGCTAAATCTTTAATCACAGCATTTCTAAGAATAAACATCCAATAAAGTTGATGCGATAAATCATATGAAGCCAAACGAAATTCATCTGGTTCGTGCATTTGTCTTAATAAACGATTTATATCACCTAACGGAGTAATCATAGTTCTATAAATTTACCTGTTACATAAAATTCATCCGTATTTTCTAAAATATAACCTAATTGAGTTGCTGATGCTGGAGTATTTGTATTAAATGTAAATGTTACATTTTTTGTACTTACATTATAAGTGTAACTATATGCTCCTGATTTAATAAATACCCCATTAATATAAACTCTAAACCAATTGGTATCATCAAACGTGCTTCTCAATTCTGGCGGGCATTCGGGGATTTTTACATTATCTAACGTAATTGTATTACTATTCACATAAGTTCCCTCATACGAACCTCTAATAGTGATAAAATCTAATATATCACTATACTCGTTATACACCACTTCGTTTTTAGAAGAATAGTTAGTGTGAGTGTTACCGGTCAAATCAGTTTCTAACCCCCAAACCACTTTTTTAGGTGAAAGTGATTTTTTAGTAGTTGATTGATTATCGAATTTTTCAGGTAGTAAGTACGCATTCACTGTCATGCTGAATGTACTTCTAACTACTCTTTGAGAATTATCTCCAACTTCTTGTTGATTATCAAAGGAATCGATTCTTACTCTAAATTTGAATCCACCCTTATCACCCCAATATTCATCCGTTGCATACTGAAATGCTTCTAATATTTTATTCATATGTTCGGTATAATCCGTCCATACATTTACCTCATATGTAACAGTTACATAATCTGGCATTGTTATATTATATTGTTCTACCGGTCTTTTAGTTCCACTCATCAAAGTGAACTTATCATATTTATGTTTCTTAGAATATTGAGTGACAGTTGGATAAATCAAATGTCTATTCATAGAACTAGCAATAGATTCATCTCTTGCTATGGAATTTCGTTTAAATACGATTAATGGTAATTGTATTTGGCCGCTTTTATCTCTTAAAAATCCATCTTTCTTTATACTTTTCCATCTTTCAGGATTTCCGTATAATACCGGTACTTTTACTTTTTCATTTAATACTTCAACAGTTGGAACAACTACATCTATCATATGTTCAGCAATAGCCAAATCGACATCATACAACTTAACCCCCTTATGTTGTTGGGGTTCGGTTCTAAGTTGTTCTCCTCTATTTATCGGTCTTTTTAATGGGTCTACTGACATTAATATGTTCTCTCCTCAATTTGTATTTGTGAACTTCTTACTAAGAAACCAGTTGCGATTAATTCTGCATTGGTATCTTCAAATGTATTTGTTTCGGGATTGTACATTTTAGGTGTACCTCCAATTAGTACATTTTCTTGTACATTATTTATCTCATAATACCATTCATCAAATAAAATAACATCACCTACTTCTGGATAACCTGTAATTGTATTTTGTATAGCATCTGCAGGTACTTCTGTTCCATTTATTGTAAGTATTTTTGGTATTTCATGTGTTCTTAAACGTTGTCTATTAAAGCGGAATTCAGCAGTGTTTTGTGTTTCTGGACCAAACTCATCATAATTTGTTGTTGTAGCTTCTCTATTAACAATACACATCAAATTTGCAGGTTGGCGGTACACTTTACCAATGGATTCACCATACAAGTTTGTTTTAGATTCACCTACTGAAACTTTGAATAATGTAATTGTTTGTTGCACTACATAATCCACCACTTCTTCGGCAATGGTTTTTATAAAATCTAAATCCTTACTATGAAAAAATTTTGGCATATAATATTATCCTATGTATATTGCTAGTGGAACTTTATTTAATATTTTTTGCTGATGGTCTATGATATTAGATTCATTTTCCATTCTTTGTTTTTTACTAACTTCTTCCAAATTCTCTCTTAATTGTGTCATCAATCCTTCTTTTTCAGTTTGTGCTTCTGCTCTTAATGCTGCACCATCCAATGAAACATCAGAACCAGGAATTGGAATTGTAGAATATTTCTCTCTAATTGCACCTAATAACTCTTTTGCAAGTGCAAGAGTGTATTTTCTAATCCATTGTTTACCTACATCGTTTATAGATGAATAACTTTTGAAATTATATCCAACATTTGAATAATCACTAACTACATTTGGTCTTACAACTGTAGCACCTTCTCTAAAATCTTTCTTTACGATATATTCAAACCAAAGTTTACTATCTGCGGTTGGAATTGGGAAAATTTGTAATTTATTATTAGTAATATTGAATGTATGTGCCGATTTACGAATTTGGTCATTAAATTCAATTGCTTGAATTCTCAACATATCTTCATACATTGGCATCAATATAAATTGTGCTGCTGGAGAGAATGAACCAAATCCAAATTCATCAATTAAGTTTAATGTACCTTGTCCAGAAACTGAATAAGGGTCAAAGAATCTATTAATTGCAGGAGTTGGTTCATGAAATACTCTTGTTATATCAATTCTTTCTCCACTTTCACTTACATCACCCCATAAAGCCTGCAAATCGTATGATTGTCTACCTTGTGTCATATCGATAGAACCACTTTTAACATCTACATTACCACCTACCCCCGCAAGAGTACCATATGAATCTGCTATTGTAATTACATTCTGTAATTCACCACCTAAAACAGATGCAGAAGAAAAATCGTTACTTAGTTGTTGTCCTTGTAATGAACCTAAATTTTGCCTTATGTTAAATTGATTGACTTGTGCAGAATATTCACTTACTGCTTCTTCAAAAACAGCGAAAAAACTACTTGATACCAATTCGATATCAACTATTGGGTATCCCAAGCGTTGTGCACACCACGTTGCAACTTTTGGTGCATCGATACGGAAATCCGAATCATTATCATATATACCGAATGGGGTTGAACTTCCCGTAACAAATGTTGCTACACCTGTCCATACTCTTGATTGAGACATAATTTACTCTCCTTAATACAATTATTCTTATATAAATATAAAATAACAAAAAAGGGAGTGAATTGCTCCACTCCCTTCGGTAAAATCGATTATAGTTTATTATCCTAAGTTTACTAATTTATATTTTGTAGAATATAATAGTTTAGCTATGTTATCTAATTCATTTTGAATCCAACTATCTTTTAATTTTTCTTGTTGTCTTTCAGTTTCTAAGAATTTTATAAGTTTATCAAAATAAGCAATTATGTTTTCTTTTGATACATCGGTATCGTTACCATTTACTTGTTTATATGTTATTAATCCGTATTTACCTTGATATGCTTCAATTAATCCATCTAATAATGGTATAATTTCAGTATAGTATCCTTCTAACGCTATGTGAATAGCAAGAGAACCCGGTCCACTTACTCCAGTATGAAATTGATGTGTTTGTGTTCTACTATGAAAGAATATTGATGCTAATTTTTCCATTTATTTTTGTTCCTTTATAGTAATAAGTATATAATTGCACAAAAAAAGGGAGATTTCTCTCCCTAAAATAAAAATATATGAAAAACAACTAAACCTAATACACAATCATTGAAACCGGAACGTTGTATGAACCAAACCCACCGATTACTCGTAAGTTCGCTTTTGTTCGGTTAATTTTAGTAACCTCTAACTGTCTACCCATTAACTTAGGGTGATTTACTGTTACTTTCATACCGATTTGTAATCCCATTTTCTTTTCTAAGGATTCAATAGTACGTTTTGACTTAATCAACTCAATAACCATTTGGTTGATGTTTCTTAATTCTTCTACTGATAATTTTGATAATTCTGAATAATTCATGTCTTTTATGTTTTAAATGTTTAATCTTTTATTACAAAGCTAATATCGGTAATTTATTTGATATTTCCAAATTTTTTACCACTTTTTTTACAAATATTCTGGTCCTGTCCACTTATATTTAGCAGTTCCATCGAATATGTTTCCTCTACTATGTTTAGCCGGGGCTCTCCAACTTGCTGCTTTCATTAAATCACCTTTTTTAATCGGTACACCTTGAAACTCACCATCATACATCGAAACAAACCCCCATACTGACTTACTATGTTGAATTTTCATAAACTTAGAACCTTTCTTAGCAACTAAAGGTGTCCAACTATATACTTTACCTTCAAATTCTTTATTAACCCCATCTAACCAGATTTCAAATTGAGTTTTCATATTTTATGTTTTAATTGTTTATCTCTTAATCTTACATAGCTAAACTACAATATTTTTACCAATTTTCCAAATATTTTACCACTTTTTTTTCAATTATTTTTGACCGTTGGTAATCAACTAGTTATGGGCATAAAAAAAGGGAGAATATTTCTATTCCCCCTTCTTTATTATTGAATCGTTAGTTCGATTACATTAAGATTAAACTGAAGCTAAATCTTTGATGTAAATCTTACCATAGAATTCTGGACGGACCATCTTCTTAGCGTAACGAGTCATAACACCACGTCTTGGCGTGAAGTTAGATGGGTCGTACACTAATGGAGTCATAATCAATGGTACATATGGAGCGTATACAGCACCAGTCTCTAAGAAACTAGAACCTTTGAATCCTAATAAGATTTCGTTAGAAGTCATATAAGGGTTCTTGTAAACTGTATAACGTGAAGCCAATGAACCTACTTGAGAAACACCTGCTGCGAAAGATGTAGCATCTTTGTCTGCGTTTACTGTGAATCCAGGAATTGATTCTAAGATTGTAGCAACATCAGGAGATACAACGATAAAGTTTGCACCACCTCTTAATGTTAATTGGTGAATCTTGTTAGACACCTTGTTAATCTTAGTTCCTAAAGTCTGGAACCATGTGTTCTTTTGGTATGCTAATGAAGAAGAACCTGCAGTCCAAGTTGAACCATTGAATTCTTCACCGATTGTTGCTGACCAATATTCAGTTGTTAAAGCGTTAGCTTTTAACATATCTAAGATTTCTAAATCAATCTCTAATGAGATGTATTCAGATAACATAGAAGTTAATTCAGCTTCTGCATCAATTGAGTGGTAAGCGTTTAAGTCTTGTGCCAACTCTGGAGTCCACACAGCCTTTAACTTACGAGTCTTAGCAACGATAGCCTCTGAACGTAATTCCAAATCTACTTCTGGAATACCTAAATCAGTTGCTGGTTCAGTTGGGTTAGCATCTTCAAAATCACCACGAGTTGTTGACGTTGGTGCCAATGAATAATTAACTGTCAATGCAGTTTTAGTAGCTACTGTAGCAACTTTTGCAAAGAATACTACGTTTGAACCTACAACTTCACTATGCAATGGATAGAAAGTATCTGCTGCAGAGAAACCTGATGCTGAGATGTAGAATGAACGTACTGCGTCAAAATCAGCTGCTGAGTTGATGTTTGATTTTGCAACCGTAATTTTAGCAACTTCATTTGCTGCGATTGAAGCAGATAAAGATGCATCATAATTTACATCAGCCCATGATGCTGTTGCGTAAGTTTGGTTACCAGTTGATACTGTTGCAGATGAATCATTAATAGTGTAAGAATATCTTCCTTCACCATAAAGACCGTTTACTGCTTGTTTAGTTCTACCGAAATCACCATCGAATGCAGAAGTTCCGTTACCACCAAACAATGATTTACCATTGAATTTAGAACCTTGAACTGCTGTTCCGTATTTGAAATCTAGATAGAATATAAGACCTGATGGTAAGTTCATTGGTTGAACTGAAACGAATTCCTTCGCTGCGATTTCACCAAAAATACGTCTTACCAATGGTAAAGCTACACCACTCCACTCTTCTGAACCTGCAGAAGTACCTGTTGCAGTTGCTTCATCCAATAATTGTTTAGCTTGGTTCTCTAAAAGAACTGCTACTTGAGAAGATTCTCTCTCCTTTAAACCTTCTAAAAGACCAGTTTTCTCCCATTTACCACGTAATTGACGTGTTTCAGCCAACATTACTGACTGTGGGTTCTTGCCTTCCATAAGTTTTGATAAATTAAAATTTGCCATTTTATTTTTTCTCTCCTTAGAATTTTTGTTTGTTTATTTAATATTTGCTAACTTTTTAAATCTTTCAGCCATATCGTTTGATTCGTTGATAATTGCAGCCTTTGGTGCAGTTGAAGCAACTTTCTTAGATGCGAATGATTCAGTTATTTTGTTTGTTTTTACTTTCTTAGCAGTTCCACCAATTTTCATTGATTCAGCTAATGTAGCGAAAACTAATTTTACTTCTCTAACATTTTGAGTTCTGTCTAATGTTTCAACAACTTTGTGTTTTTGTTCGTTTGTTAAATCATAAGAACGGAATAATTTGTTAGTGTAAAGTAACTTTGCGTTTAACAAGTTTACTTCGTTGATTGTAGATTTCAAAGATTTGATTACTTTGTAAGCTTCTTCTAATTCTGCTTCCATTTCTGCTGCATCATTAGATTCTTCTTCACCTTCTTCAACTTTTTCGTCTTCATCATCTCCGTATCCCATTTCACGTAAGATTTCTTCCAAATCGATTTCTTCTTCTTCTTCCATTGCAATTTCTTTTCCTTCAATTGCAACTTCTTTACCTTTCACTGCAGCTTCTTTACCTTCTACAGCTACTTCTTTACCATTAACTGCGATTTCTTTTCCTTCTACAGCTACTTCTTTACCATTAACTGCGATTTCTTTTCCTTCGACTGCTACAGCTTTAGAATCGATTTCGTCACCTTCAGCAACTTCTTCGTCTTCTTCTTCTGATACATTATTAAGTTCGTCTTCCAACTCTTTAATAATTTCTTCTAAGTCAATTTCATCTTGGTCTTCGTAGATTTCATCGTCTTGATTTTCATCTTCTTCGCCTTCAGCTAGAGGCATGTTTTCGTCCTCTTTACCTGGTTCAGCTGTTTCTTTTTCTGTGTCACCTAATTCTGTGTGAGCATCAGTTGCGATACCTTGTGGTGCATCACCATCAGTTCCACTACCATCTTGTCCTTCGCCTGCACCGATTTCTGATGAATCGTTTGCATCTACATCATCAGCACCATACTCTTCGTTCATATCAACTTCTTCGTCATCACCTTCCATTTCGGCTGTGATTTTCTTAGATAAGATTGATTGTAATCTTGGAGTAAAAGCTTCTTCTAATGCGATTTTAGCGTTAGCAATAGCAGTTTCACGTACGGCTTTAGCATCAGCAATTGCATCTTTTAACAATTTTGAGTTTGCCATTTGTTTACTTTCCTTTACGTTTTCTGAAAATATTGAGTTGAATTTTCAATAGAATTGTTAGGTTAGTTGTTCGGTGACCTTACATATAATCGTAGGTATTCATTAACCAACATTGAATTAAATCCACAATAGAGGTGGATTATTTAGAAATAAATATATAAATGTTTATAGAAACATTAAATATATAACATTATTTTGAATAATTATTCAAAATTTTTATCTTTTTGGGGTTTTTGTTCGTCTTTACCCTTTTTCTTTCTTTTTTTAGTGAAGAAACGTATTGTTCTATCACCTTCTGCTATTTTCATAAGAGCAACTCTTTTTTGTTCCTCTCTAACAGCCTTTTGTTTTTGTAACCTTCTTTTGGTTGTAGGTTTAACGTATTCTTTTCTTTCTCTTAATTCTAAAAGATGTCCAGATTCATTTACCTTTTTTTTGAATTTCTTTAAAGCCTTTGCAATGTCTCCATTACGAACTTCTACTGTAACTCTTGATAATCCGCTCATTAACTTAATTTAAATTGTTTTGATGTAACTATATGAGAATAAGTATGTCTTTTAAAAATTATTTACTTAAAAGGAACAATGCTTCTTCTGCTTCTTGTTGATTTTTAATTTTTGGGTCTTTATACATATCAACTTTGTATCCTCTTAACGCATTTGATAAGAATATCATATACTTAGGATGACCTAATTTTTCTTCTAATACAGATAATGAATCATAGAACGATTGTTCGTTTCCTTTGTTCATTTTTTCTGCAGTTTTGTATTCATCTTTGTGTTTATCAATATATGATGAAGTTGAATCTTTATATCCAAATGCTGCTTCATTTACTGATTCAAATAATCGAACTGAAAGAATAACGTCATTACCAATTTTAAAATTTCTTACTTTATTTTTATCTAAATCGTATGCTGGATTGATTGTGGTTGCTTTTCCAATTATACCATTCTTAATGAAATGTGGTTGAATACCTGAATAGTTATCATCTCTAAACATAAATACATTTTCTGGATTATCTTTAGAAATCTTAATTAGTTTCATTAAACCCGATTTACCTACATAACACCCACCTTCACATTTAGTTCCACCATAAGTTTTACCTTTTACAAATGCTTCGTTTACTGGATTACATCCACAATCAGTAGATTCTTTAATCGATTCATTAGCAGGAACACAATTAGGAACTTCCTTACCATCTTTCATTTTCATTCCAACTTGTTTGTATCCATCCCAACAAGGAGATTCTTCTTTGATACCTAAACGTTGTTTCATTTGGTCTTCGGAGATTTCACCCATTTTATAGTAACGAGATAGGATATGTCCCATATCTTCATATAATCCATGTAATCTTTGGTCTAAGTTCTTTGCTTCGATTGCTACTTTATCAAATTGACCACCTAATTTAGCCAATTCACTCATATTACGTTTAACTGTCTGTGCATCAAACCAGTTATCAGATTCGTTTACCGCCAATTCTCTAGCTGCTTCGGTTATTCCACCTAAAATTTCTGCAATTTCAGCAATATCCGATTTTCTATCCATCATTTCCTGATACTTGTTGTATGTAGAAACGATTTCTAAGAAATGTTTTTTTACTTCATTAGAAAATTTCTTTGGTTCTTCACCTTCTTTAACTATTTTTGATAAACTTATCATATATTCTCCTATTTGCTAAATGCTTTAATGATTCCTTGACTATATTTGTTTCCTGGTTTACCAACTATTGCAGTTGATATATCCATTCTATTACTTAATGTCTTTGGACCTTTTAATTTAAGATATGCTAGTAATTTTCTATCATCTATATTATTATCTTCAATGAATTTCTTAACAGCTTGAGTTCTCAATCCAGTTAAGTTAGCAATTTCTTCTGCTTCCGATTCGTTTACCATTTTACTTAATGAAATTCTCCCTTCATTCTTCATATATGGTTTATTATCAAATACAGATTGAATTAAATCTGCTTCTTTATGGAAACCATTCATTCTCAATGTAAATGCTATACCATCTGCTGCATCGACTCCGTCCCATCCTGATGCTTGTGATACATCCGTACCATAATCATCAATCTCACCAGTTCCGTTCATATAAATCGAACCATCTGCGGAATTCTTACGAATATCAGCCATTTTCTCTTTATACTTAGGGTCTTTGATTGATGGGTACTCTGGTCTTTTAGCAAATTCGGGCTTTCCTTCAATTGCTGCAACTAATTCTCTTGCTTCACTATGGAAGTTTGAATCAGTTAATGCAGAAACTGCTGCTTGGAACATTGCTTCTTTATATTTTTCATTACCCAACTTTTGTGGAGTAATTCCTGATTTCTCAGCTAATTTTTTAGCATCCTTATTTACTGATGGATTACCTGGTCTTTTCTTTTTAGGTTCTGATTTTGGTTCATCCGTTTTTGGTTCTTCCTTTGGAGTATCACCATCAGTTGAAAATGGATTCCATAAACCTCTCTTATCTACTTCTTTTTGTGTAGATGGTGCAACTTTAGCATCTTTTTGATGTGGATACTTTGTTGGGTTGTATGGTTCTAATTCAGATGTATTTACATTACCATCTGCATCAGTTTTAGTTTCACCTCTTTCATCGGCCATTCTTACAATACCAACTGTCTTAGTTCTTGTATTATATACAACTTTATCAACACCCATAGATGAGGTTGATTTAGACGTATCGGATTTAGGTTCTGATTTTGTTGGTTTATCGAAGATATTTACCTTTGAAGTAGTACCACCTGATTTAGTTGATTTAGTATCTCCTTTTTCAGAGTGAGTTCCTGCTTTAATTGCAGCATCTTTACTAGCTTTTGATTTAAATACTGATGTTTTACCACTTGCTTTGTTAGTAGCAGTAAAAGTTTCTTCATTAAGTAAATTATGTAATTTAATCATCTTTATTATTCCTATATTTTAAAATCCTATTGAGACCGTTTGGTTATCAAATTCTATCCAACGTATTTTTAATGAAATCAAATCTTTTAAATCTTGTGTATCCATTCTCCAATTTTTCTCTGACATTTTAATATCAACGATATTACCATGTATACCATCCCAAATTGTAATAATCTTACCACCAAAAAACTTTACAAATTGTTGAACTTGCTTTTGTTTAGTAGAATCTAATTCATTAAATTTAATTTCAGATGCTTCTTTAATTAAAGATTTACCTTCTGTCATTATAGTTTTATGTGTATATAAATCTAATTTACCATCTTCTTTTATCTTTACATCGTAGTTAGTCTTACGAATATCGTTATGACCACCCTTATATGGAGTGTCACCAACTTCTTTTTTAATACTACCTAACTCAATCTTATTGTTCTTTAAGTAATCTTGTATACTAAATCCCATTTTATTATTCCTTTATGATAATTCAGTAATGATTTCTCTCATAAGGTCTTGTGCCTTACAATAATCACCACAAACTATCGCTTGTTCTTGTAATTGTTTGTTTACGGATTCATTCATTGGCACCATAAATGCACCATGAGTAGATGGGTTAGATACGAAATCCCACCCAATCAATTCAAAGTCATCACCAACTTTTACTTTGCCTTCACCCATAGGTGTTACCGAACCCATACCACGAGATGAAATTCCTAATAGGATTCCTGCTCTTAATAATTCTTTTAATATATTACCGGATGGTGTTGGTAAGATTTCTACTGTTCCGCATAAATCATCACCTTCCCACCATATTTCTTTTATGTTATGAGAAACGTTTTTTAGGTTGATTACTGATGAATCTGGATGGTCTAATTCTCCCAAAGCTCTTCTCTCTTTGATAAGAACTTCATATTTCTTTGCTTCACGCATTAAAATTTCTCTTGGATAGATTCTACCATTCTGATTTTCTGCTACTGCTCTTTGTAATACACCTTTAACAAGTGTTCTACCAGATGCATCTTCGTTGATTCTACCCTCAAAAAGATTAGTCTCAATTAATAAATTTTTCATTATGCTCCCCAAACGTTTCGTTTTTTAAATAAGTCAAAAAATATTGCAGAAACTTCTTTGCGAATAATATCTCTAATAAGTTTTTCATCCTCACTAGTAATTTCTTCGTTTACAAATCCCCATTTTACTTGTAGGATTTCTTCGTCAATTATTTCTAACAATCTTTTTTTAGTCATTGCGATTAATTACTACTTCTTTTTGTTTTCGTTTTTTTCACCCTTGCCTTGCCATGCCGCATCAACTTTGTCAAAGAATGCTTTCTTTTCTTCTTCGGACATATCTGGTATTGATTTTCCAGCCTTATCTAACGCGTTTTGAAAGAATTGTTGGTATTCGTTTTCTTCTACCATCACTTCTTTTACAATTTCTTTTAATCTTGAACGTGATATTTTCATTATTTTTCTATCTCCTGTATTGTTTTTGCAATGTTAATTAATCTCTCTTTTATCTTATAAATATGACCGTGCGTTCTTTTCCAAAAAGTATCGGATGATAACTCGTTCATTGTTTTGATTTGGTTGTACCAACGGAAAAACTTTTCTACTTCACTTAACTGATGTTTTAGTTCTTTTAATCCTACTGCAAGTTTTTTATTAGCATGCATAGATTCATCATTTTTTAATTCTAACCAACGATTTACCGGTCTATGTGATTTACCTTCGTTTACTGATTCTAATATTTTTGAAGATTTTTCTATTGCTACTATGGTATTAGGATGTGTTGTAACTCTAAAACCAAATTTTGGAATTTCCTTAACGCCTGAAAATTTATCTTTTAACGATGGGTGTGATACAAATACACCACCCGGTAGATTGTATATGATACTTCCGTGTGGTAAAACTACATTTGTATAATTTCCAATTTGTGCACCTTTTACATCTTTTGTTAATTGATATTTCTTATTATCTAAATTAGTAATAGTTCTACCAGAGTTACCTGATACGAATGAAGTAGATACTTCGTTTACTGATTCTTTTATTTTTCTTTTTTGTTGGATTATTTGTTGGATTTGTGAAAATATAGATTGTATATCTTTATCTAATTGTTTTTCATCAGCACTCATTGGTGATTCAATATCTACGTTAGAATAAAGTTTTTTCTTTTTAGCAATTAATACATCTACTTTTTTAATTAAATCGTTCCTAACTTTATCTAAATCTTTTACAATTTCAGATGCAGTTGCTTCACTTATAGATTCATCAATATTTTCAACATCATTATCTACTAATGTGTAACCTAATTGAGTTGCGGTTTTTTTTCTTTTTTCAGAACTATTCTTGCCAGAAAAAGCAAAAGGAGTCTGATAACCATCGACATTACCTGTCACATTGGCTTCTTCTAACTCCTCTTCAACTTCTTTAATAAGTTCGTCTATATACGATTTAAGATTTTCTTTCTTTAACATTTTTTATTTCCTTTATTAATTCATATGACATCATCAACGCAGAAACTTGTTCATCGGTAACTTTTTTACCAATTTTCTGTTGTTTCATAACATTAATAGTTTCTTTCAACTTAATCTTTGTGATTTTATCATTAACTTCGGAATAAAGTTTGTGTAATTCAGTTACAACAACTTTCAATTTGGAATCATAATATTCACCAAATTTAGAGGTGTTGGTTACGTTGTTAATATACTCTCTTAGAATATCTTTTTGTTCATCATTTAAGTTAGTATATTTCTTGTTAAATGTTTCAACAAGAATTTTATATGTAAGTAATCTTAAATCTTTCTCTTGTTTTCTATAATCTTCCATCAACTTATCTTCTTTTTGTTTTAAAGATGGGGTTGAAGTAGATATATGTTCAATTAAAGTTAATTTAGCATCAAATACATCTTTAACATTAGTTACATCTTGTATCTTTGCTTCAAATATCTTATGAACTGATGCCAATACTTTATAGTTAGATACTGGTGATGATAAGAATGAATCTAATTCGAAATTTTCTTTGATTGACTTTACAAGATTATATTTTTCTCTTGAAAGTTTATTCTCATCCAATTTTGTACGAGTTTCGATAATAGCATCAATGTACTTTTCTGCTTTACCCTCTGAATTATATTTTTCGTTTATTAACAAATTAAATAAGCGTAATTCCTTAGCCAATTCAGTTTTTCCACCAAAGAATTCTTGTACTATTCTTTTGGCTTTTTCTTCCGGTGCGTTGTTTAATATCTCCAACGTTATTTGACGTGTTAGCAATTCAAATAAAAACCCAGTATTTTTGAATTTCGAATGTTTTATTTTTTTCATTTTGTTTAATCCTTATTTTGATAGACTCAAAATTCCTCTATATAAATATTAAAAATTATAAGTTAAATTAATTTTCCGTATCATCGATAATATTAGTCTCATCTAACATATCTTTCATTTCATGTAAAAACTTACGTTTTGATGCAATACCATTGATAAAAGTTTTAGCTTTGTGTTCTGAAGTCCTACTACGTTTTGAAGTTCTTTCATTATCACCTAATGGGTCTCTACCATATGGATGTTTATCCTTACCATAGGTATTACCTTCACGAGGTCTTCCCACATTTGCTTTAAGTTCACTCTTTAAGTTCTCTAAACTTTCCTCAACATCAGTTTGTTTTGGTGGATTAGCAGGGTCATTACCCTCATTTTCAATTGAATTGTAACGGAATGTATCTTTAATATCTTCTACAATCTTACCACGTTGTTCAGTTTGTTCAGATTCGGACATTTTGAAAATATTATCATATATCCAATCCTTTGATAGCATTTTTAAAGATTGCATATCAGTTGCCAAACGAATCTTTTCAGACCATAGATTTACTTTTTCTTGTTCGTAGATTGTAGATGGATTAACTAAACTAATTTCGAAATTAGTCATTTCTGCATCTTGTATACCATTACCGAATAAGTGTATAACACCAATTCTTGATAATTCAGATGTAACCATTTTTTGGATTCTTTCAATAGTTCGTGCGAAACGAACATCTTCTGCTGCTAGAGTTGCTTTACCATTTACATTTTCATCGTACCCCAAATAAGCCTTTGGAATTTTTAATGCAGCAAATAATTTACCTTTTAAGTATTCAATATCTTCGGTTGCAGTGTATTCTAACCCACTTAGGTTTTCAATGTTAGTTCCACTATCACCACCTCTTACCGGTAGATAAAAATCTTCCGTTAAGTTTTGCATATTATATTTTAAGTTGTAATCACCTGTATCTTTATTAACAAAAGGAACTTTTTTCATTTTGGTAATGATACGTTGCATGTAATTATCAACTTCAGTTGGATTGATATTACCAATATCAATTTTAAACACTCTCTTTTCAGGTGCTCTCATAATACGATGGATTAACATCGCATCTTCCATAAGGGATAATTGTTTCCACAATCTTCTACCATTCTCTACCATAGATTTACCATATGGTAACCAGTTAGTATCGGATAATAGACGAAAGTGAGCTATTTCAAAGTTATCATAATCTACTTTTCCAATAGCATCATCCATTACTCTGAATTTTACCATATGAGGATTAGTAGGGTCGTTTCCTTCTAAACGTTCTGTATTATATTGTGAGTATGGAGTTACGTTTACAATACCTTTACCATCTGCAATTTCCAATCCTAAGAAGAAATCACCATATTTACACATATTACGAACCCACGGCCATAAACTAAATTCAATATTTAAAATATCGTAGTATAAGTTTTCTAATAATTCTTGAACACGTGGATTATCAGAACGGATGATTAACATATCACCAAATTCGTTCTTCAAAGTAGATTCATCTGCGTAGATATCCAAAGCCGATGCAATAATCGGGTCTTGGTCCATAGCATCATAATCTCTAAAAACTTCTCTACGAACTTGTTGGTATGCCATTGATTGCGCACCACCTGCTTGTTCATAGAAAGATTTTTGAATTTTTGTGTATCTGTCTCTTAATGATGATAGGTTAGTTTCTTGTCTCTCATCGAAATCAAAAACTTTTCTCTTTCCATCAGGCGTAACTGTAACGATAGCCTTTTGGGAAAAGAGTTTTCTTAACCTACCAAAAAATGAAGTATCTGCCATATTTTATTATTTTACCATTTTCTACAAGACCAATAGTTTGCCTTTGTTCTTGGACCAGGATTATCACAATTCATTCTTGCTCTAAAAGATTTTCTAGCAGCTGGATTATCCTTTTTAATTACCATTCCCTTTTGACCAAAGTTTACCTTGATAACTTTACCTGTCTTAGGATTTTTTACATACACTTTAAATTTCTTAACATCACCTTGCATTGGTTTACCCAATTTAACTTCTCTACCTTGATATTCGGCTTCGAACACACAATTACAATTTGCTTCTTGTAATTCTGATGAATACGCTTTTAGAAAATTTAAAAAATCTTCTTCATCTTCATCTTCTACATCTAATTCATCATAATCTAAGAAATTGTTTTCAGGTTGGTCGAATGGGTAATCCTCTACTTCTTCCTTATAAATGTTTTTTAACTTTATCATTGGTTGCTTCTCCTATACACTATAAATATATACATTTTTTTATTTAATTATTTTAACAACCACGACAAATCTTCCGTTTGATTACCAACTCTCATTTGCCAAGGGTTTTCATCATATGAACTATTACCACCAAACCCATCAACTTGTGTTACACTTTGATTTATACCACCTAATGCTTGTTTAGTTAAATCTATACCTTCTTGTCTTAATCTTAATGCAGTATCTCTAACCCATAACCCAATCGAAAGGGCCATAACTAAGTCATCATTATAACCTTTCATTGCTTCTGCACGATTACCATTCCAAATAAATGTAAATAGTTCATCAATTAACCTCGTAGAACGGATTGTAAAGGATTTCTCTCTTAGGTAATCATCTAACTTAGAAATAATTAATGGACGGGTTTTAGAGGTAGTAGAGAACCCAGCAACCATACCTCGTTCTTCTGCCCTAAACTTATTCGTCATCTGATGTGCTACATCTACATATTTTAAATCTTTACTCATATAGAATAAGTTTCCGTATCCTCTATCTATTACTTGTTGAATAACAGCCCAACCAATATTTGCGTTCTCCACAACTAACAATGCGTTGTTATAATCAGTTGATAATGAAACTAAGAAGTTTCCAAAATCTTTTGTATCTAATTTACCTTTGTATTCCGCGACTTGTGTTGAATTCACTACATCAAATACTTGTGCAGTAGAATAATCGGCACCATCACCACGAGCAACGTCGGCAACTACCATATATGATTGATTGTAATCTGGATATTCCCATTTCCAAAGGTTTCCATCGAATCCAGTCTTCTCCAATGGTTCTTGACAATAGGTTTCTCTATAAAATTGTAATAATGCAGGGTCAATGACAGTGTCACCGGAACTTACAAAATCACAATCACACTCTTGTGCTGCACCTTTTGGTCCTAATAATCTTTCTTGTTCATCTCGCCATGGCTGAGAACGTTCAGGATGTACTGACCAGTGTAAACGAATGGTATTAAAACCATTTCTACCTTCTTCTGCGCCAACCCACGTTCTATGAAAGAAATTACCCACACCATTTGGTGTAGAAAGAATAATTGCGTTACCACCCGTTGATAATGTAGATTGAGCAGATATCCATATATCTTCAATACTATCAATAAATGCTGCCTCATCAAATACTAATAGGGATAGAGCTTCGGAACGACCAGCATCACTTGCTGCAGAGGTTGCTTTAGCCTGTGAACCATTTGAGTAACGTAATGAAAGTTTATTATCTTCAACTGTGGTTTGTTTTAACCAACTTGGAAGATATTGATTCATTACCCTAATCTTAGTAATAAGGTTTTTAGCAACTTCTTGTTTAGTTGCAATTACTAATACGTTAAAATCTTGATTAAATAACATCTTCCAAAGAGAGAATCCCGCAACTAAGGTAGATATACCCGTTTGACGTGATTTCAGTACGATGTTATAACGATTATTTTTAAAATCGGTTAGAGTATCTTCCTGAAATGGATATAAATGAAATGGAATTTTACCTCGTACCGGATGTTGAATCATACAATACTTACGCATGAAATATATCGGGTCACCAGCACATTTCTGATACTCAATTTTAATTATATCTTTTAATGAAGCACCTGCCATACTACAAATAGTGTTCTAATTTGTTTTCTTTTAAAATTTCGAAAGCATTATTTCTAAATTTCTCTACTGCTTCTAATTCAGTTCTACCGAATTCAATCATTTCCATCAATTCAGCTTTTACTTCTTCTACTGGTTGTGGTAATTCCCATTTTTCAGTAGTACCATCCTCATTTATATATTCATAATAAGGTTTCACATCACTATAAGCCTGTTGGAGTTCTTCTAATTTAATTTTACCCTCAATTAACATACGAGTATATATTTTATAATCTTCGTATTGTTCCCAAAATCCTAATGCACGAATTTTAGTTTCGAATTCGGCCAAACAATTGGCACAATATCCGGTCTTTTGAATTAATTTTTTATGTGTTGGGGTAAATTTGATTGTTTTGCATTCCGAACCTTTACAACGAGATTGTTCATCTTTCCATTTACGAAGTTCTTCAAACGCTTCAGAGTTTTTAGAAGTTTTTAGAGTAAACCCTTCTTTCTTTTCGTATTTATGATGTTCATCTTCCCAAACATCACCAACGTTACGTTCTATTTTATCAGCATTCCAACCTATTTGGGTGTTAGTTTCGTATTCTTGTCCATGTAACACCATATCAACCAACTTTCTACGAGTTGGGTGCATGTATTTCTTTTTAAACTCCTTAGCCATTATTATTATATATTAGGTTTTTATTTTAATATAGATAAATATGGCGAAAGAGATATTTTTAATAAAAAATACCTAAAAGTTGATTCAATGATGCAAACGCACCAGTTAATTTAAATGTTTGTCCGTTATAAATAAATACAATACCTTCAATTGGGACTATTTTATCAGGTCCACCAATTGCATTTAATCTTTTTAATTCTAATTTTAATTTTTCTATTTTCTTAGGGTCACCACTTACTTCAACATCTTTGATTGTTTGTTCTAAACGCTTCTTCATGTCTCTAACAGCCTTATCTGGATTTACCGTCAATACTGATGCCGTGAATGAAAGAACTTCTGCACCCACTCCTAAGAATATATCTTCAAATTTCATTAGGTTATCTTTTGTGATACCTTTGTGGTCTTCTTTATCTATCTTAGTTGCCCAGGCAAGTGTTTTATCATCCGTAATAGTGTTCTTATCAATACGGAAACCTTTTTCACCAAACGCCCATCTCTTAACTAATCCAATTTTAATACTATTATCTAAGATAGTTGGTGATTTTTTATCTATAAAATTTTCCCACCATGATTGATGATATTCTGCAACACCTGCAGTATCACCTAAACTAAATTCTTTTTGTAATTTTGAAATCTTAGCAAGATATTTTGGTTTCTTAGATGACAGATTTTGTGATTTAGGTAATTTTAATACCGGTGGTCCTTGTAATGTATAATTATCTTGTACGTTTTGTTCTACTTGTTTAATCATACCACCTAATATTCTACCTGATTGTTGGTCTTCACCAATTGCGTTACCACTTTCATCATATTCCATAGTTCCGTGAAATACTAACAATGGTTGACCATATGGAATCACATTTACTGATGTTGGGTATATTACCTCAATATTCATAAAACATGCACCATTTTTAAAAATCTTTTCTTTTTGTTTATCCGAAAGTGATTTAATAGCTTTTGTTAAATCTTGCATTGCAAAATTATATGCTTTTTCTAATTCACCTCTTCCAGCAAACTTAGTAGCAATTCCACTAATATCCAATGCGTTTGCACCTCTGTTAGCCAAATGGCCTTTATTTCTTGCTGCTACTAGTTTTCCATTTACCCAACTAATTGCAAGTGCCTGTCCATCAGTTTTTTCTCTAGCTAATTCTAAGTTACCGTCTAATGCACGATTTACAATATCTTTTAATTGACCAAATGTTAAATTGATTTCAGTATCAAATGGATGATTCATATGACCATACGCACCACCTTCGGTTAAAAGTGATTCGTTTACTGATTCAAATGCGGATGGTGTTTTTACTTTATACCAACCACCGCCAGGAGTTTTAAATATTCTAGCAGGTATTTCTAATATTCCGTTTGAAGGAAGTTTAGAACGATATTTACTATCAATATGAAGTACTTTTGTTATGAATACTTTCTTTTTATTATCAGAACCCATCAATTCTACTTCTACTTTAACAGATTGACCACCAATTTTTAAAGTTCCACCAAAAACTTCTCCCTTAGTTAATTCATTAACGTCATCGGAGTTATCTTCTAAATCAGGTTGACCGGAATACTTAGTTGGAAAGTTTGTTTTACCTTTATATTTATTTGGATTAGTACCAATTGCAGTATGATAATCCCAACCAGTTCCATAATTAAAACTTTGCGGGATTCTACCAGCCTCTTCAATTTTCGCTAATTTATCGTAATACTTAGGGTCTTCAAACAAATGGTCCATTGCTATTTCTTTAGCAATATCACTATCAGTTGTGTGTTCTCTTTCTACTTTATATCCTTTTTTGAATTCATCAGTTATATCCTCAATTGATACATTATGTTTCGTAGCAATATCGTTTAAATTCAATCCTTTTGCTAATCCACCAGGTATTTTATCTACTTGTACTGCAATCTCAACTGATAGAGTTGGGTTTGATGTTTGAAAATTATCTTTTCTCATTACAGTTTTTGCAATAATTTGATTTGCTTGTTTAATAAATGGAATGTTTATATCATTTCGTTTATCTTTGACAACAATTTGTTGATATTTGTCTAAGAAATCTTTAAATTGTTTTTTATGACGAGCTAAACGTTTAAAAAATCCTGTCAATTCTGCATCAGAAATTTCCTTTCCATTACGGGTATCGTTTACTCTATCAAAAAAGTGCTTAGTAAATTCAATATCCTCTGGTGATAATTGTTTTTCTGCATATTTTTCAATTTGATTTAGTTGAGTAATACTCATTTCATTTTGTTGTGCGGTTTCATTCTCACTTTTATATGTCATAATTGCATTATTAAGAATATCATTTGGTATTTCCATTTCTTGCATATTTTTAGTAATCAATTCACCAAATTTTTCTAAATACATTTCAGAATTTTCTTCATCAACTCCAGCGAATAATGCTGCTTTACCAATTCCTTTTAAAATAGTTTCACCTACAACATGAGGAATAAATTCAACAGCAAGATGTTTACCAAATGCAACTGCACCATGTGATGCACCACCAGTTACCGCACCAAATAATGCAGTTGTTGCTACTTTAATAGCAACTGACCTAAGTGCTTTCTTTTCTTCATCCGAAACAGATTTTCCACTAAAAAAGTTTTTAGCACCATTTCCTGCTTCTTTAAATTCTTTAACTTCGTGTTGTGCAAGAGATTTAACAGCGTAACCAATGCCTTTACTCTTATCCATCATCATCTGTCCTATTGTTCTACGGACTTCTGAATTAGGTTTTTGTTGGTTTTTTGTAAAAAATTCTTTTTCTTTTTCTGCCCAACCACTAATTTTTCTTTGTATGTTTTGTGAGACTGAACGTTTTGGTTCATCTGATTGTGGGTTTTCTATATCATCATAGTTAAATTCACCATCATAATCAATAACTTTTACAGGTAATTTTTTACCACTTGCAGTGAATGACATTAAACGAGTATTTCCTGCTAATAAATGTAATTGACCCTTTTTATCTCTCATTACAATTGGTGATGGAACTGCATTTCCTTTTGCAATACCTTTTTCTAATCTATCCCAATCTTTTCCGTATTCAGTTGCTCTTTCTTTGCCTAATTTTAACATTGCATCTTTACCACCTTCTTCACTTGCAGAGAGAATATCGCCAACATCAGTATTACTCATATTTTGCATATCTTCAGATGATAAGAAAATTGGTTTAGCATCTTTTATTTTTTGAATCATTTCAGATTCATCTTTGAATGCATTTGGTGCTACTTTTTTAGTTACTTCGTTACCAAAATATTCTCCAGTTTCACCTTGAAGTTCTTCATCTGTATATTTTCGTATTTTTGTTACTTTTGAGCGTGGGTCATCTAAAATTTCCCAACCATCTTTACCATCAGTCCAATCTTTATTTGTAATTACAGGAGTGGATGGTTGTTTAACACTTTTGTCGTGTTTAAACATATCTGCACCTTGTATTGCTTGACCGGTTGGGGTATCTTGTGTAGGTTTAGTATCATTTTTTGATTGAATATATTTTCCACTATCATCTTTTGTAAATGTAGGTGAATTTTGAACTTTCTCTTTACCCTTTTCCTTATATTTACCATATCCAATATGAGTGTATTTCTCATCTTCCGAAGTGGCTTCTAATAAATCTAATAGGTCTGAATACTCATCTACTAATTCTTTAACAATATCCAATTTTTTATTTTTAGGTTTTTTCACTTTTAGTTTATCTACTGGTTTTGTTACATCAACATCTGTCGGTGCATATGGATATGTTGTTGCATCAAAATCTGCTCTTGCGTTGTTTTTTGATTTAATTTTGAATGTGAATTGGTCTTCATCATCCTTTGAAAATATTGCATCTGCCGTAGGAAATTCAGTTTGGGTATATCCACCTCTTACAAACCACTCATCACTACTATTTGCACCATCATCTGCACCTAATATTCTTTTTTTACCTTTTGGTAAGTATCCACCATCTGGTTGTGAATCATCACCTCCATTTGCAATTGCAGTTTCTTTAAAAATATTTTGTTTTGGTATCACTCTGAATGTAGCCACCTTTTTACCATTAATTGTTGGCATTCCATGTTCATCAGTGCCAATTGTTTTGACAACTACTTTTTTATTTTTAAATTTACCCATTAATATGGTATCGCCAATATTAACATCTAATTTAATTTCTTCGTTTATAGATTCACCTAATTTTGTTAATTTGAGTGTAATAAATTTATAGATTGTTTCATCAAATTTTGGATATGCTTTTAAAAAGTTTTTTCGTTTTTCATCATCAGTTCCTTTACTTAACCAATTACGAACATCAGTTCCACTAACTGCATTTGATTGTGCAGGTGAAGCATAAACATATCCTTTATCCTTATATCCTGCTTCTATTTTACCTTTATATGGTTCGAAATATTTACCACCCAAACGTTGTTCATCTTTCTCACCTACAACAGTAATAAACCCCGTTGTATTTTCATCAAAACTTTTAAGTATTTCAGTTGGAGCATAAGGATTCTTCACCTCAACTATTTTGTTTGATGAAATACCAAACATCTTAGTCATTATGACCTTTTTTTCTTTAAAATTAAATGGTGATTTTTGATTATCGGTTTTATTAGATGTACCGATATACACCTTATCTTTACCAAACTTTTTTACAAGTCCTTGATAAGTTGCAAAGTGTCCTTTGTGGAATGGTTGAAATCTACCTGCATATACTACAACAAAATTCTTTAACTCTTCTTCAGTCAATAGAATTTGTTCTGCTAGGTATTTACTTAGTTCGTTCATAATCTATATACTCTATCTTAGTATATAAATATGAATGAATTAATAATTAGTGATTTTTATAAATGAATGGGTCTCTTTTACGCAATTCTTCTAAACGTTTTTTGTATTGTTTTTCTAATTTACGTTTTTTAAACCAATCTAATATAAATTTAACGGGATTTTTCATTTATTGTTTTCTTTAATGTTATTAAAAAATCATTTTCTATTTCATCTTTTTTATCTGAATACTCAAATAAAAGATTTCTATTATAAATAAGTATATCGTAAATTGACTTGTACCAATTATGAATCTCTTCAATTGATAATGAGTTTAATCTTAATATTTCCGAATATATAAATTCCATACGTTCGGAATCATTTTCAATAGTATCATATTCTTCATTAATAAATGGAGTAAAGGTTTTAAATCCTAAATTATGTAATTCTTTTAATGCTCCAGGTTTGTTTACCATTATAAATGGTTGTAAATGACCAATTGGTTTCCAAGTCTTTTCAGATAAATACAAACCGGTTTCATAAAAATTAGTTTCTGATAATATGTGGATGTATGAATCTAAGTATGGTTCTTTGTTTTCAAAATTAAATCCCCAAACTGACTCTAAATCACTATAATCAATTGTTTTCTTTTCTAATTTTAATAAATTTTGAAATTCTTTAAATGAATTTAGTGCTAAATGACTTGTTCTTAGATGATGTGAAAAAAATGAAAGGTCATTTTCTCTTTCAAACATTTTCATATCATATGAAACTAAATTTTTATTTATAAAATCAGTTCCTAATAAAGAAAGTAGTACAACTCGTTGAGGTCTTAGTCTACGATTCATAAATAAGAATTTATATGGTCTTATTTTATCTAAATCAATATCATCTTCCTTTACAATAGTACTTTTGTTTTCGACGTGTTCCCAAAATTTATGTTCTATACCATAATATAGTTGTTTCATTTCTAATGATTTCATTCTCAATGACCAACCCCAGTAAATTACTTTTATTTTATCGGTTATATTATTCTCAATACAAATTTTATCGTGTATTTTTTCAATATCAACACTGGATATTGTAAAGATTACCTTACTAGCAGGTATTTCATATTTTTTTAATAATTCGTATATGTAAACAATTAAATGTTCTTCAAATACACCTTCTGTTGAAAAATTTATGTGTAGATAAAAACTAGAAGTATGTTTTATTTCATTTAATGCGTGGTCTGAAATAAAATCTATAAAATTCCATTCTGAAAATTGTGTTTGTTTTCCTAAGAATTGTGCGAAACTACCAAATGGTTCTACTAAATAAAGAAATGATTTATCATCCTTTATTCTAATATCGTAATAATCATTAAATGATATCTTTTCATATAAATTTACATTTAAATTTAAATCTGCATTATATACAGATGGTTGTAGAAAATTCTTAAAAAAATGGTCACTTACTATACCATTTAGTTGTCCACCTTCTTCAAAAAATTTATATGCATAGAAGTAATTGAACGCATTTGGAATATGTCCATTTGGTCCAAAAAAATCATAAACTGCATAAAAATTATTTAAGGTATTATGCATAGTATAATTCTGGATATTCCACTAATAAGTGAATCCCTACATTTTCAATTGCGTATTTATAACTTAACTCAACATCTTGCCAAGTTTTTAAATCGTGAAATTCAATATGAGGACACATTGATTTAAATTCTGCAATATAATTCCCTTTATGTTGATGACCGGGGTCTAATGGTTTATCCGAACCTTTGCCCACTCTAATTAAAATATGTGGATTCCAATTATCATCTGACATTAATTTTATTTTATCTAAATGATTTATTAATTGATTTGATGCACATATTAAAAAATCCCAACGTGGGTAAAAACTTACTACTTTGTGGCCATTCATAGCTAAACCCAATGTCATACCCATTTGGGTTTCTTCCATAACAGGAGTTTCTATCATCCGTTCCTTTGGTAATCCTTCGATAGTTTTACTCATAGGATTTCCATAATATACAATTTGTTGACCTATGAAAATTGTAGAATCATCTTCCATAATTGTTTTCATAGCACTTGTCAATGCATCTACATATGGTGTAAAATTTGGTGTACTCATTTTTAGTTTAAATTATATTTGTTGGTGACCAATTATCGTTTTTTAATTTTTTAATTATTGAGTTGGCAACACATCTATGACCTTTTAGATTAAAATGTATATCATTTTTTTGAAATCCTTTTTCTTTAAAATCTGATGATATTGTAACGTTATATTTATCTTTATGTAAAAAGTATTCAAACGAATTTTGAACATCACCATCTATTTCAATATCAACATGTCTATTTTTAAAATATTTTTGATATAATGGATGATTTGGAAATTCTTCATACCAACTAAGTGTAACAACTTTTACACCATGTGATTCCCAATCGGTAATAGTAGTATTTACAAATTCTATTTGGTCTTCTATTGGCATCGGCTCACCCGTCAACCAACCGTCTTCGGTTCTTCTTTGATTTATAAAATCTCTATCATGTGATGTAAATTGGTATATTATTAAATCAAAATCGGTTATTCCAACTCCAACTGGTTTTATTAAAAATTCATTTATATAATCTTTAATGTTTCGTACATTAGACCCACCATTTCCAACATTAGAAATATCCCACATTCCATACTCATCTGTTACAATTCTTAAAAATCTATTTTTGTTTTTAAATGCTATATGAGCTTCAGTTAATACATCCGTTCCATCAAATTGATGAGTTTCTTTTAAAGGTGGAGTATTTTTTAGATTACTATAATAATATAATCCCTCACCCCACATAAAAGAACACCCAATACCTAAAACACCTTTTGTTACCATTATGGTTTTGAATTTGGATTGAATTGTTTTTTGTTTTGTTTATACCACTCTAACGTTTCTTTTAAGGCTTCCTTTAAATCTCTCTTTGGTTTCCAACCGGCTTCGTTTATTTTTTTAGATGATAATAAACGTACCGGAATCATTGGTGCTTTATTACTTACATATTCAACTGGTTTATCATTATTATCTAATTCTTTCAACCAACCCAATACTTCGTTTACACTAAAACCTTCACCATACGCAACATTGAATATATTGTATGTATCATTATTTTCAGCAACCCAAATAAAACCATCTGCCATATCTTCTACGTGTAATAAATCTCTTACTTCAGTACCATCACCCCAAACGGGAATTGGGTCTAATCCATCTGCTACTTTACGGATGTTTGCAGGAGTAACGTGACATTTTTCGAAATCAAACTTATCATTTGGTCCAAATGCGTTTGAAGGTCTAACAATCAAACATTGCATTGGGTTATGAATTTGATGTGAAAAATAATCACAAAGTAATTCACCATATCTTTTCATGTTACCAACCGCACCATAGATTGGAAATGTTGGTGTTGAATGTATGTTTATATCTTCCGTACAAAACTCATCCTTCATATCAGGATAAACTGTATTAGATGAAATAAATAAGAATTTTTTAACTCCATTTCTCCAACTTTGTTCCATTAAATTTACATTCATTTCTACATTTGGAGTAACATGCAATAACGGATTTTCTTTTGTGTCTAATGCGTTTGAAGTATTTGCTGCACAATGAAATACAACATCTACGTCATCTGAAACTTCTTTACAAAATTTAGCATCTTGCAAACTTCCTTTATAAAAAGGAATTTCAGATGTTCCTTCAAAATCGTTTCTTAAATTTCTACTATGAGCAGTTGCTCTTAAATTTCTATAACCCTTTTCCCAAAGTAAACGTAGTAAATGTGAACCAATAAATCCACTTGCACCAGTTACTAAAATCTTATCCGTTTTTTTCATAACTTATTTTTTGTATTCGTTTAAATAATAATCTATCGTATGTTTCAATCCTGTCTTTAAGGATATTTTTTGTTTAATTCCAAATGATTCGGCACGTTCCGTACTCATCAATCGTTTTTCATCTCCATTTGGTTTAGTTGGGTCCCAATTAATTTCAACTTTCTCACCATACATTTCTTCGTATATTTCTACAAGAGTTTCTGCAAGTTCTTTGATTGTTACACCAGTTCCACTACCTAAATTTATAGGTTGTGTAATTTTACCTTCATATGCTTGAATTATTCCATCCGCAACATCACCTGCATAGATAAAATCTCTAATAGGTGAACCATCACCCCAACATACTAACGGATGTTCTTTCTCACCAAATAAACGTTTGATTAATGATGCAATGACAGTAGATTCTGGACCAAAGTTATCATGTCTACCATAAATGTTTGCTGGTCTTACAATCGATGCGTTGTTCCAATTGTACGATACTGAATATACTTCTGCTTGAAGTTCTCCAAGTCTTTTTGCCCACCCTGCGTACTTATCTTTTTCTGATGGAAAGGTTTTCCAAACATCATCTTCATAAAATACTTCCGCCGGTTGGTATACTCCAACTGTCGATGTGTAAACATACCATTCTACATTTTCTAAACGTGCAGCTTCCATCATATTAGTGTTGAACTGCAACATTGGTACAAAATAATCTGCGGGTTGTTCTGCTGCTCTTTTTGGAGAACCCTTTACACCTGCTATGTGGAAAATAATATCTTGTCCTTCCACAACTCTTTTACAATTTTTGAATTCTCTTAAATCAGCTTTGATAAACTGATAATCGCTTTCTTTGTATTTTTCTAATTGATTCTCTGGAATATTAATATCTACTGCGGTTACGATTGCACCTCTTTGTAAACACTTTTCTACCATATAGTTACCAACCAAGCCGTTGGCACCTGTTATTAAAACCTTTTTACCATTCATTTTTTATTGAATTTAAAATATTACTGAATTCATCTATTTCCCAAAATGTAGATAGATGGTTTCTATTATATATACATATATCTAAAACCGATTTATAGTTTTTTTCACATTCATCCAATGACCAATTACTTATTTCTAATATAAGGTCAAATATTTTTAATAATCTATCCTCGTTATCTTCGATTGTATCATACGATTCATCCCAAATGGAATCAAATGTTTTGAATCCTAAATTCTTTAATTTTTTTAAATAGTTTGGTGATGATACAACAATAAATGGTTGTAAACACATCAATGGTTTTAATATTTTTTCAGTAAAAAATATTTGACCTGCTTCGTAACAAGTTTCGGTTACAATATTAAAATAAGAATCTAAATAATTTTGTTTATAAAATGTATTACCGGTGTGAAATCCTTGTAATGATTCTATTCTATTTTGTGTATCAATTTCCAATGGGATTTTTTTAATAACATCTTTTTTATATTCTTCTAAATAATTTAATTTTTTAAAATCATTTAAATGTAACTGCATCAATAATGAATAAAGTGATTTATCGTATAATTTATGTTTTTCAAAAAATAATGATAAATAATATCGATGTGGTCTTTGAGAATTACGATTTAGACATATAAAATGTTTTGGTCGTTGTGTTATATTTAAAATTTCAGATTTGGTAGGTAATTCAGATACATAATTCAAATCATTTAGTTGATTTGGATGATAATTACAAATTACTATAAAATGTAATGTAGTAAATGTTTGAAATTTAGTTTTATAATCTGATAAATTCTGATTTGAATCTAATAATATTAGATGTGATTCATTTAATCCAAATCTATTTAATTCATTTGTGATATTATCAAAAAAATCATCAGTTATTTCTGTTGCTTCTGCAATAGATGCTAATAAAATTTTTGTACTACCATTTTTTATGGAATTTAATAATCGTAATGGGAGTGAATCTAAAATAGTAGTACCATCAATATCTTTTCTATAAAAATCATGCAATGATTCTTTACATTCTAATAAAAATATGTTTTTTAATGAATGTGATAAATGATAATGTGATGTTTTTGAAAAATTTGGATTATTATTTATGTAATTATATAATCCAGATTGATGAAAAAAATGATTACCATTCTTTTCAGTTTCTCCAAATACAAAATTTAAAATACTACCCATTTTCCTGTTCCGTAGTGTGGATATTTTGATTTATATTGATAATAAATTACATCATCTGGTATTTCTCTCTGAATTCCACCCCACGTATCCAAAGTTGGTGTATTTGTTGATACTCCATTATCTTCTACAACAAAATAAAGTGGTAAATTGTTATTTCTAGCGTATTTATGAACCTCATAGAAGATTCCAGTTTCAAAAGTCATATCTCCAATGAAACACCACACCTTTTTATCTTCACCTTTTAACTTAATTGATTCGGCAACACCTAATGCGATAGGTAAAATTCCAGTTACAATTGCTGATGAATAAAAATTACACTCTTTATTAACAATTGTGATACTTTTACCATCCAAAATTTCACCCATCAACCAACTTCTATCGATTCCATGTAAAAGTGCATGGTAGTGTGACCTCCAAGTTGAAAAAACCCAATCATCAACACCTACTTTTTTGAAAATTTCAATAAGTTGTTCTTCGTTTCCATTTGAAAGGTGAATCGGACCAGTAATTTTTCCTGCTTCCCAATGTTTAATCACATCATCTTCAAACTTAATTAGGTCTTCCGATGATAAACTACCATCTAGCCATCTATCTTCGTGGTTTTGTAAATTTTTAATTTCCATTTCTATCTCTTTTTGATAATATTGGTTGTGCTACGGGCCATTCAACGTTAAATCTTTTGTCGTTAAAGACAATTGTCTTTTGTTTGTTCTCATCATTATACTCACCATCATATGCCATCTTATAAAAAAATATAGAATCATCTTCCATCACATAATGACCATTTGCAAACATAGGTGGAATTAGCACTTGAGTTGCAGTTTCAGGAGAAATTATAAAAGATTCCCATTTACCATATGTTGGTGAATTGGGTCTTACATCCATAACCACCAAATATATTTTACCTTGTAGACAACTTACTAATTTCCAAGTCTTTTCATCATAATGCATTCCTCTTAAAACACCAATCTTTGATTTTGAATATCTATCGTGTTTAAATTGTAACCCACCATTGCGTTCAGAAGCGGGCAACAATCTATCATAATAATCTGAATGATAAGTTGTAGAGATTGAACCACGATATTCGTAATATGTGGATGGTTGAACGATTTTTATCTCTGGTAAAACCGAACCATTGTAATAGTGGAAATCATTCCAACTTCTTTCTTTGTAAAATATACTACGTCCTTGTGCCATAACCTAATGGAAATCCATTCCTATATTTTGATGATAAATCTTGTATTAAAATTGTATAAGTTTTGATAAGTTCTTCGATGCCATCCTCTAAACTCCATTCGGGTTTCCAACCAGTATCTTCTAACTTTTTGTTTGAAACTACATAATCTCTTTTATCGGGGTCTTCATAAAAATCTGAATATGTAATTGCAAAGTTTGGAACAAACTCTTTGATTTTTTCTACCAATTGCTGTTTGGTAAGATTTGCGTTAGATAATCCTACATTAAATACTTCGCCACTAAAATTATCATAATTGTTTATCATATATTCAAATGTATTTGCTACATCTCTAATATGAATGTAATTACGAGTAAAGTTTTTTTCAAATATGGTAATGTATTTATCGGTTAATGCTTTGTAAACAAATTCGTTTACTAATAAATCCATTCTCATTCGTGGAGATGAACCAAAGACTGTGGCAAGTCGTATTGAAATACCACCTATAGCAAGAACCTCTCTTTCTGCTTTAACTTTGGTTACCCCATAATGAGAAATCGGATTTAGTGGACTTTCTTCGGTACACTCACCATTCTCTCCTATCCCATACCCACTATTTGTATTTGGGTAAATAACTTTTGTTCTTGTATTTTTTACTAATTCGCAAACCTTTCTAACGTGTTCATAGTTTACTGCAGTTGCTAGTTCTTTATCTCTATCACATGCGGGGAATCCTACGATTGCTGCTAATGGAATTACAACATCAAATGTAGTAACTAACTCTTCTAACAATTTATGATTTCTAACATCTCCATAAATAAAATTAAATCGTTTATTGTGTGAATAATGAATTAAAGATGTTTGATTATACATCAAATTATCTAATATAGTAACACTATATCCATTGTTCAATAATCGTTCGGTTAAAACCGAACCTAAATAACCTGCTCCACCTGTTATCAGTACTCTCATATTATATTAATTTTAAATTTTCGTAAATCGAATTGCCCAAATAAGTAGGTAGTTCGTAATTTTTATAAATTGAAACTAATCGATTAAAATTGTGTTCTAATATATCGAACATTTCATAATATAGTTCATGTATTTCATCAATATCCATCTCACTTAAACGTTTAACTTCAGCGTAGGCAAGTTCGAAACGTTTATTAGTATCATGTTCTGTATCATAACTTTCATCAATCCATTTATCAAATGTTTTAAATCCTAAATTTTGTAATTCTACTAATGTATATGGATTCCCAAATAAAATAAATGGTTGTAAGTTAATTATAGGCCTTAATGTTTTTTCAGTAATAAAAGTATAATCAGAATGACAAGATGTTTCACATACAATGTTTATATATGAATCTAAAAAATGTTGTTTATTACTTACTTGATTATCTCCTCTTGCACAAGTATCTGCGTTATCGTGGTCTAATTTTAATGGGTATACTTCGTCTACAAATTTCTTTAAAATTTCTCTATCTTCAGTTGAAAATAATAACGTTTCAAATTCTAAAGTGTTAATTGTTTTTAAAACACTTTCATACTCTGATAGTGCTCTTGATTCATATAGTGATACTAACGAGTCTTTTAATATATTGTCATTATGTAATTTAGATATAACATATGGTCTATGCAATCTATTCGAATTTCTATTATATGATAAAAATTTATATTTTCTAATAGTTGAATATGCATCAAATGCTTCATCTGCAGATGTATATGACATTTCCCTACCAGTCGAATCAATTTTAGTCAATAATCTATCATCAAACCCAACTAAAACATACCAGGGAAATGTAGCAACTGTAAAGTTACAAAGAGGTTGAGTTGATTTTATTTGAAAATTATTATTAATTACAAATAAATCTCTTTTTTTTAAATTATTTTTTTCTACAAAATTATTAAAATAGTTAATCAAATCATCTGGTAATTTATATGAACCTTCTCTCCAATCTAATATAACAATAATACAATTAGTATTATCTCTAATTAAATCTAAACTTTTTTTAGAAAATGATAATTTATCTAACCCATAAAATTTAAAAGCAGAACGAGTGTCGGATTCTGCTAAAAATATATTTAGTACATCATCATCTAATTCACTATCTTCAATTTGACTTGGTGTTTTTAATTCTAAAATTGGTTTTTTATGTGCAATATTATGAAATTTAGATTTATATTCTTTAACGTAATTTAGAAATGGACTATGTACATCCATAAGATGATACTTATCTTCTTCATTTGGTCTAACTATATGTACATCAAAATCAATTACTTTTTTTAGTTGTTGCATGAAAATTTCTGGTAAATCTTTTTCAGAATATCCATTAAATAAATAACCATTTGGGGTTAGATATTCACTTACTATATTGATTTTTGAATAACGACTCATTAAATAATACTTGTACCTTTTTTGGTTATACCATCCATCAACTCTACTTCATAATTTCTAAATGTTTCAATATACCATTGTCTTTTATGTCTTAAATGATTTGAATGACCTGATATATCTGAAATAGTTGCATATGTTTTTGGTTCTCCATTGTAGTGAAACCAAGTGTTTTCATATTTTACATCCGTCATTAAATCATCAAAATATATTTCATCTTCTAAGACTATTTTTGGTGTGAAAAAATCAACTGCCTTAACATAATCAATCGTACCAGCCCAAAATCCATTATGTGGATATGTGTTTTTGTGGTGATATGCACAACCTATGTATGTATTAGACCAACTATAATCTACCAACTGGCCAGTGTATCTATTTGATGATGCCATCATTAATTCATCTACTTCATTATAGAAACATACTACAAATTCTTTTTTCACACTATCATGTGAAACAAATACTTTCAACCACTCTTGATTATCAATTTTTTGAGGTACAAATACGTGATTAAATTTAGGGTCTGAATCTTCGGTTTCTTTAGTCCACCAATCAAATTTTATATAACCATCGGTGGTAATATACAATCCCAAATGTAAACCAGGTTTTCCAATTACACAACAAGCATTGTTTTCCTCTGCATCTTTTTTTATGGCATCAAAATTTGTTTTAAATCTAGTAAAAAGTGTAAAATCTCCTTGTGCCCATGCTGCTGAGTTTTTATCCTTTAATCCATGTTGGTTTTCGATACAAATCTCCCACCAATCTTTATAATCTATTTCTATCATATTTTAGTATTTTTACAAATGTTCCAAAAGTTTTCAAATTCTGGAAATGTTTTTAAGAAATCAGTACCTCGTCTTCTATCGTGATTTGAAAAGAATTGATAAAAGTTGTATCTTCTCATATCTTTTAACCAATCTTCTTCGTCTGAAATATACCAATCATAAATTCGTTTTACTTTAGCTATTTCCATATCACCATAACCTGCTTCGGTTTTTGCTGCATAAGGAGTTGCTAAGAAATCCATTAATTTTGCTTGATTCAAAATATCTACACCCCAATCATGAGTATCATCTGCCATAAGTGTTTTTACAGCTTGATGTTGTGGGTGTCTTAAATATGAACTATCTAATAAAACTGAATTAGGCCAATATCTATCATTACTTTTGTGTGCGAATTTTATATCGTATATATCAGTAATCAATCCATTAAAGTTGGGTACTGATAACGCATTGTAAGTTGTCATAAAAGTAATGTTTACTCTAGGACATTTTTCCAAAATTTTATTCACATTATCAATGAACTGATTATAAACCAATCCGTTTCTAATATATTCTGCTTGTACACCCTTTGTATCACATGATGTAAAGATTACAAAATCTTTAACTCTGTCTTCTTCAGTAATTTTATTAATCTTATCAATAAACCTATCAATCAATTTATCAGGTACACCTAAGTTTGAATTTATTGCTAATGATAAATTTTTATTTGGAATTTCTTGTTCGATGATATAATCCAATACAGCCCAGGTATCTTTACTCATAAGAGGTTCACCACCGGTAATACGGAATGTATATAAATCTCTATATAATTCAGGCCACCATTTCCAAAATGCTTCTACATATGGATTTTCCTGTGATATTGGAATTGGCATCTTATCTTCTTGTCTAAGATAAGATAAATCATTAAAATTATCGGTTGTTGGGTATCCACCATATTGTTCAATCTCTTCCATCCAACGAGTTGAAAATTGTGGAGAACAATATGAACACTTAAAGTTACACGCATTTGAGAATGAAACTTCAACATATTTTGGATTAAAATCTGCTTTCCAATCTAATGCTTTAATTTCCTTCATATGTGGGTGTGACCAAGGTTCACCTGATTTGAAAATTCTATCTGAAAATTCATTTGAGTTATCTTCTACGTTCCAACAATAATCACATTCAGATGGTCGTTTTCCTTCCAACATTTCTTTTCTACGAATTTTTTTAAATCGAGTGTTGTGAAGTGCAGAAGGGTTTCTTCTAATTTCTCTTTCAGGTATTGGGTGTGTGCCAGGGTGGTGACATGAGTGTGTATGACCTATTTGTAGGTGCATCGTAACTTGTGTCCATTTAGCAAGACAGAATCCACAACCAGTTTTATTCAACTCTTCTTTTACTTTTAGAGAGTGTTCATAAAATTTATTTTCCATAACTTATTTTCTTTATATAAATATATATTAAAGTTTTACATTTATCATTTTTGCTTTAGGTGAAATCGTTTCAATTCCAACTAATTCATAATTTAATTGTGCAATTCCATCGGATTTATAATCCCATTTACCTTGTTGCATCTGTAAAACATATCTTCGTTCATTTCTAGCAGTTGTTTCTCCTTTAGCCCATTTATCAACTCCATTAATTTTTACCAATCCTTCATCTTTATGTGGTAAACATTTTAATTTTCCAGGTCTTCTATGTGGAATTATGGTATATGGTATCTTAACTGATTCTTTAGTATTTTCACAATTATAAGCAATACCATTATTGTCGTTACCACTTTTATCAATTATTTCACCATCTTTAAAATCATAATGTAAAATTAAGTTATCATTTATAGGTAAATTAACTATATTCTCCACTTCATCTTTTGATAGTGCAGTATTCCACATTTTAATCTCTGCTATATCACCTTTGAACCACTTATTTACATCCTCACTTCCAACTGATGTGGTTGTTCCTAAATAATAATCAACCATCCCATAACGTTTTAACATACCTTCAAAATGTTGTGGTGAATGTGTACCAGTTCCATGTCTTGCATCCGACTCTTTTCCATTCATATAAAAATGAATATTATTTTCATCAACAACTAACGTTACCAATGTCCAACGATTTTCATAACGTTTCATCCATTGATATAAATGTTCTCTTTGGTTGTTCCATAGTTGTGCAGTGTATGCACGAGAGTTATTGTACGATATTCCATAATCATAACCCGGTCTTCTCAATATTGGATATTCACAAAATCTTCGTTCATTATCACCCACTAACCAAATTGGTACTTTTTCTTCTTGTTGGTGTGCTCGAACTAAAACCGATATTGTATGTGAACGAGAGGTTAAGTTTCTTAATCCTCTTGTTGTTGGAATGTGTACATATGAATTTTTACCATTAAATGATATAAAATCTTTTGGTTGTGATGGAAATTTCATATAAGAATCGTTTGCGTATCCTTCTAAAACACATCTCCAAAACAAATCATCATCTTCCATTCCCCAATCCCAATAATCATTTGAATAACCATTGGTTTTTTCTACTTGCTCTTTTGAAAATAAAACTGCTCCACCAAAGTATTCCTCATACTTTAATTTATAATTCATTTGGGAAATATTTGTAGCAATATGGATTGGAGTTTTAGTTGGAAATGAATAATCACAACCTTCTTCTGGTATCATATCAATATCATGCCAAACTATATAATCACACCCATCTTCAAATGCGTGTTTAGCTGCAATGTTTTTCATTGCACCTCTATTGAAAAGTTTGTCATCTATCTGATGACCAAAGTACATACAATATTCAATACCACAATCTTCTAAATACTTACCAACTGATGGTATGAATTCTTTTAAATGTGCTTCTCTATTTCTATATGGTACACAAACTCCTAATTTCATTATAAATTAACTTTTATATGCGATACGTTAGACGATATCGTTTTAGTTTCTATTTCATCATATCTAAGTGTGTTCAATCCATCAATATGGTAATCTAAAATATTACGTCTAACTTCATTGTAGTATTTTAGTTGATTTTTTCTAGTTTCAGAATGAACCCAATGATTTCCAATTGATGAATTGGATTTATGTTTTAATGATTTGAACTTACTATCTCTTCTATGTGGTTTTGGTAAAAATGTTCTAAACGATTGATTTAATTTTTCCAATTCTACATTGTTTAATTTAGCTTTATATTCTCCTGCTAAATCTATACAAGTTTCATTTGTAGATAATTCAGCCAACAATTGAAAATACAAAAATTCAGATGATTTATAATCACCAAAATTTTTCATTTTTGGTTTTAGGTTGTTTTCGTATATTGAAACGATTTCAGATTCCTCTAATGCAATATCAAACATTTCTACACTAGCAATGTTACCATAAAAGAAATCTCTATTATCCTTTTTACCATTAGCAGAACCAATGTAAATTTTATCAGTCAATAGATTTAAGATGTCGTCTTCCATTATAATCTTATCAACCAACTTCCCATCCAAATAAAAATAGACCTCTTTAGAATTCTTTAAAACCATCACTAAATGAACCCAACGTTCTCCCAATATATCAGTTGTAATTGAATATGGACTTTTATTCATATCATATGTCTGACAGAAGAATCTTCTAAACGAATTATAGAAAATACCAATGTTATAACCGGGAATGGATACTATTGGGAATTCATCATATTTTTTATTTGAGTTTAATTGAATATCGGATGGTTTAACCATAACTGAAATTGTAAAATCATCAGATAAAGCGTTTGATTTTTTTAACTTTGTTAATTCAATGTAAGATGCATCTCCATCAAATTTAAAAGTTTCAAATGTTTTTATATGTTCATCACCACTAAGTTCAACATCCATTTCTAAATTAGATTGAACACAACGTATTAATAAATCGTCATCTTCAAACCCCCATCCCCAATATTCGTTAGAGTATCCATTGATTGTTGCAAAATCTTCTTTGTTGAATAACGTAACTCCACCAAAATAATCAAAAAACGTAGTTTCGTAATCATTTTCTTGTAAGTGAGTTGCAAGATGTAGTGGTTTATCGGTATATGAATAATCTACTTTATATGGTAGCATATCAACATCATGAAATACGAAATAATCACATTGATGTTCACATGCAATTTTGTAACCAATATTCAATAATTTACCACGATTAAATGGTTTATTATCACATTGTTCGATTATGAATATCTGATAAGTGTACTCACTTAAATAAGTTTCCATGTGTTTTAGAAATCTACTCAATTGAGTTTTTCTATCACGATACGGAACAATTACAGCAAGTTTATTATTCTTCACCTTCAATTGGTGTTTCTTCACTTTGATTTTCTCTTTCTGCATCTCTTGATGGTCTATTAGTAGGCCCTACTGTTTTAGCTTTAGCAAGTTGATAAAATTCATTCAAATAAAATGAAATTCTATCAGACCAGACATCGGTTTCCGTTGAGTAAACCCAATCGTTTAAATCTTCCAATGTATTAGCAATACTTTCTAATGCTTTTACTTTTCTTTCTTCTAATGAAGTGTCTTTTTTTTCTTGTGCCATTTTTATTTATTTTTATATAAAAAACTTATTATGTTACTATTCTATATTGAGTATACCCATCCATTTCTCTGGCATGTAGTGTGGTATATTTTAAAGTTGTTAATCCATATTTTTTAAAATCAATAGTATCGGTTAATACTTCATTAAAAAATATATCTGCATTTTCTTCAACATCAGGGTCGTAAATATAATATCTATTTATAATGTTCATATCATCTTTATGTACTAATGATTTATAATCCGCTTCTATTCTCACAGGTAACTGAATTTCATCTGCTAAATTTATGGTTTCACTAAATGTTGAGTATGTACCTTCAAGTTTGATATGATTACCTGCTTTACCTTTATCTAATACAATCCTACCATTATATAAATTATCAAATGTAAAAATATTAGTTGGAATTATACCATCCACACTTGCTATTTTATTTAAATGAGTAATTCCATTATAATATAATTTTTTAATATTAGATTCTGTTAATGCTTTATCAAATGTAACTATATCTGCAAGTTGAATTGATGATTCTAAATCTGATATCTTAATACATCTATCGGAATAATCAAATATTTTACCTATTGTAATTTCTTTTTCTTGTATTTTCCTATTATTTAAAATAACTTTAATAGTATTTTTATCTTTATTGTATACAAAAATAGCATTGTTCCATCTATTTTTATAATACTCAACCGAAACCTCACTATGATACTCTCTTTCATCCCATATTTGTGCAGTTACATATCGGTTACGAATCACATCTTCCGATAGAAATAATCCGGTATCACATCCTTCAAATGTAAATAAATTAATTTTATCTATCACCTCAGCAGTATCTTTAAACCATAATGATATTGTAAAAGAAGAGTCGGTAAATGATTTCATTAATGGATTTTGAGGACCATATAACCTACTACCTGCAGGTAAATTAATTCCAGTAAGTGTATGGGTTTTGTTTATGTTAGATAGTTCAACATTTTCGATTCGATATGGTAAAATATCCTCTTTATCGTAATATGAGTATATCTGATGTAAATCATAATATTTTTCTAAATACGCATCTGATTTTTCTAATCTTTTTAGTAAATCCAAGTCTTCAAACCCATATCCCCAATACTCATTTGAATAACCATTTGCAAATTCAAAATCTTCTCTATTGATTAACACAACCCCTCCAAAATATTGTGGGTATGGTAATTTATTACGATGTGCTTCTACATTTGTAGCTAAATGGGTTGGTGCTTCTGGATAACTATAATCACAATCATCAGTTAATGGTAACATATCAACATCGTGAAAACAAAAATAAGTGTAATCTTTTGAAATTTCATTAACTACCGCATTACATAATTTACCATAATTAAATGGTCTATCATCTGCCTGTTCTGCTACAAAAATAGTATAATCAATTCCTTTATTTGCAAGGAAATTGTTCATATGTGGTATAAAAACATTTAAATGGTCTTGTCTATCACGAAATGGTACTATTATTGCTAATTTATCTTTCATATGTCAAGTATAATTCTTGTTAATTCTGACCAATGAGTATATTCAGAATGTGTGTTGTGTTTCATTTGAGTTAACATGAATGTTGGGTTAGTTGTATCAATTTTCCAATCATTTATTTGAATTGCTCTATACATTTTTTTATACTCTTTCCAAAATGTATAATCTTCTTTGGTTTCAGATACTTCTTTTAATCTTTTTAAAACCGTTGAATCCCATTTAAAATGATGGACTTGAATAAATCCGTTACCATCACCATATGGATATCTTTTTGGGTGATTCCACCCTCTTTCTCGCCAAGTATCGGTGTTTTCAATTTTTGCGTAATGTTGACCGGGGGTTACATCAACATATCCTTTCATTACACATACTTTATTAGGACAAGCTCCACTCAATGGATATCTAAAAAATCCAGCGAGTGGAAACTTTTCCCAAATATTAGAGTCCTTCTCAACGATTGGAAATTCTCCATTTTCTCCTATCCTATCTATGAACCCACCAGTTATAAAATCCCAACCATTTTCCTCACATTCTAAAATGAGTTCTTTGATTGGTTTTGGATAAATGTGAAATTCATCATCGTCTGAAACTACCCACCATTCGTTTGGTTTAGTTTGTTTAATCTCGTTATATAGTTCAGTTACCCGTTCCCAATTGAATTTTGGTTCAGTAACAACTTTTATTGGTGTTATTCCTAATTTTTTAATTTCATCTAATATACCATCATTAGCACTTTGTCTATATACCACAACATAAATCTCATCAACTATATTTTTATAATGTTGAATCATGTGTGGTAACATAGTTGTGTTATGTCCGACAACTGTAACTAAATTTATTTTTGACATCTTCTTACTAATGTTAGACCGGTTGAAGCAGGTTTATTTTTTTGAACTCCAAAATTAAAAAGGTCAAATGTTTCCCAATTTGGGTTTTCTTTTAATTCTTTTGCAAATATAATTGGACCATGCCAATCATCAAAATCACCTCTATCTTTTACCTCATCAGTTACAATATACTTATCACCATAATTTGGGTCGGTATCGTGTATTGAAATAATTCCATTTGGAGATAATAATTGTGAATATAATTCAAAATCCTCTTTGACATTTTCATATGAATGACCAGCATCAATATGTAAATAATCAATCTGAATATCATTTAATACGAAAAAATTATGAAATGCTTCATCAGTTGTTTTGTGTATGATGCGTGGACAAAAGAATCGTCTAAAGAATGATTCTTCTCTAAACCAGTTTACATTACCACCAATACCATTCATTGCATCTACAACATATGTAACTCCAATATCACCCCAATTATAATTTGAATCACCCTCAAATATTCCTTGTTGGTGCAAATCGTATCTAGCCTGTGTCATTATACGTGGTATAAATCCACCACCACTTCCTAAGCATACACAAGTCTTTGCTCTCATATACTGAATAAGAGAATATACTAATAATCCATCACCTAAATGTAAATCAGTTGCTCCATGAGACCAACGATATGGTACTGGTGTTATTTCTATCTCTTGAGATTCGTTAAATTCTTGATTATTGGTTAGATGATTTTTTAAATAATCTAAATCCTGAAGTGATGTCATAACCGAATTGATTTTTCCGAGATTTCGGAGTTATGCTTATTAAGCTATTATAGTATAAATAATATTAATAAAATAGTATAAGTTATAGTGTAGTAGTTAGTAGCTTTGTAGCTAACCCCCTACCCCCTTTGTATATAAATATATAAAAATATACAAAACGTAAAAAAATACGAAAAATAAATATTTGGAATTATGCTAAAATTGATGTACGGACTTTATCAATCCATTCTGATTTATTATCAAATTTTTGCATATATTTTTTAAGATTTAACCAATTGTGTTCTCTTTCTGAATGTGAATCTTTTAGTATTTGTTTAACCATTTCATCAAATTCATTTTTAGTAGATACTCTATATTTGTAATCTACTTCTGGTGCCCAATCTTTATTTAATATGGGTAATTTACCATAATCTACTGCTTGAAAAATTGAATAACCAAATGGTTCTTTAAAATAAGCACCATGAAATATACCCCAATTTTTTAACATAAAAAAATGATGAATATTAGGGTCCCATTGAAATAAATCAATTCCATTTAAAGAATATGTGGTAGTATCTCTTAAATTTTTAACATCAAATTGATTTGTTAGTACATACCCTTTGTGATTATTCAACCAATGTAAACATTTACGAGATTCAGCACGAGAAGCAAATCCAATTTTTCCATTATCTATATGTGTAGTTAATGGTAAATTATTTTTAAATTCATAAAAATTTGGAATATTGTAGGTATAGTTAGGAAATTCTTCTATTAACTTTGTATAGTTATTTCCAATCCAAACACGCCTATTAAATGTGGCAAGATATTCATCGTAAAAATCTACATCTACGTTTGTAGCAAATTGTAACCTATTAATTTCTACATTATTTTCTATAACCTCAACCATTTCCCTTGCATATGCATGGACAAATACAGTTCCGAATTTATCTTCGTAGTGCCAAAGATGTGGACGTTTATGATAATGTGGATGTAATACGTGAATAACTTCACTCTCATCTAACCACCTATCAGTTTTTGCTTCATCATCGTAATGAAAATGAAATTGTAATCCCTTTGGTAATGATGATGGTTCAAAGTTAGCAGGCCTTTTTGAATCAATTAATAATCTCCACTCCTTTTTTACAGGCAATGTAGGCCAAATAGATTCTAAAAAATAGTTAGTCCAAATATCAGAACCTCCCATTATTGTATTTCCCGCACCAGTTGTAACTAATAATTTGTAACTCATCTATATGATAAATATTGTTTTTTAATATTCTTTACAATTTATTTTGATGGTCTGAAAATGGACATCCATACACATCTTCTCCTTTAAAATATCGTCTTCCATTTCCATGCGGTTTATATATATCTTTGGTTGAACGTTCTACACCAAAATCATGCATTGCTCGTTGCTCTTCCTCTATTTGTTCATTTGTAAAAATATCATATCCATTTACTAATTCAAATTTATCAACAAAGTGTCTAGGTATTGGTAATACACATCCAATGTAATCACCTTTGTTTATAATAATTTCAGTATCAGGTCTTGTTATTTTTAAATTGAAGGTAAAATCTCTTCTAAGATTATCGGTTTCAACAACACCGGTCATATGATGAATACCATCGATAAATTGATTTGGTGGGTTGATTGTCATAAGATTTACACCCGGTGGAGTTCTAAATGTAAATCTATTTTGAATCGTAACTGTACCCATTCCAAAATGAGATGAAATTGTTTGGTAATCGGCGTTTTCATCCTCTTCTAATATTTCAACAATAGTATCCGCCGATGAAACTCCACCATTCCATTTTACTTTAAATGTTTTTAATGATTTTACACCAAAACCATATTGATTACCAATAACTAATGGTAAACAAAAGTAGGCATGTTTAATAAACCAATCTCTTTTAAAGTTTCCTTTTAAAGATTCTACAATTAATTCATTGGATTTATCTAAACTTTTATGTTCCGGTATTGTAACTAATTTATTTTTTGGTATTACTATCATTTTACACAATATTGACGTTTTCGTATTATATCTCTTTCTTCCATATATTCATCAGGCAAAAATAAATGATAATTTGCTGACATATATCCCGCTACAGTTTTGTCATGTTTTAAATTATAAACAATTTTATTGTTTACACACATAACTTCAAAATCTTCAATACCCATTCCTATTTCAGCTAATGAAAGTAGTGAATGTTCTACACCATTTTCGTTAAATACTTTTTGTGCTGAATATTGTTCTGATAATCCTTTAAACCAATTATAATTACCATCATCTAATTTTTCCCTTGCAATATTATTTAATTCTACTCTTTTATCTAACTTAAAATTATTATTTTCTCTTAAATCCTGTCTCTTATACACATCTCCGAGCCCACGAGACAGGCAGAAATCTCGTATGCCGTCTTCTGCTTGAAAA